>OGIU01000543.1_pt1 | contig 21741 bp, 18 predicted proteins | sample 1571791 | NCBI WGS metagenome assembly OGIU01 (sample SAMEA2582104, study PRJEB24529) | metagenome | biome: Human gut stool | place: China | collected 2011
TCCTTGAAAGGGCAATCGTAGGAGAGCGGCTTCGAATGGCAATGGGCCTGCCATATAGAGGAGCAGCAGAACCAGCACCAGTATCTGATGGAATTATGGAAGCAGATAAGCCAGAAGGTTACTACACTCCACCACTCATTAATGTAATCAAGTTCGCATGTAATGCATGTGATGAAAAGAAAGTACATGTAACAGATGGATGTCAGGGATGTCTGGCACATCCTTGTATGGAAGTCTGTCCGAAGGGTGCGATTTCCATGATAAACGGCAAATCCCATATTGATCAGGAAAAATGTATCAAATGTGGAAAGTGCAAGAGTGTCTGCCCATATGATGCAATTTCCAAAAAAGAGCGTCCGTGTGCAAAAGCATGCGGTGTAAATGCAATTGAATCGGATAAAATGGGACGCGCCTATGTCAATCCGGACAAATGCGTATCCTGTGGTATGTGTATGGTAAGCTGTCCGTTTGGAGCAATTTCAGACAAATCCCAGATTTTCCAGCTTGCAAGAGCATTGTCGGAAGGCGAGCAGATTATTGCTGAGATCGCACCGGCATTTACCGGACAGTTCGGAGATAATATCAATGCGAGAAACTTAAAAGCAGCACTGGAAGAACTTGGATTTTCACAGGTGTATGAAGTGGCGCTTGGTGCAGATATCGGAGCTGTTGCGGAGGCACATCATTATGTAGAGAAGGTTGCGACAGGAGAATTACCGTTCCTTTTGACATCCTGCTGTCCGTCATGGGCAATGCTGGCAAAGAAATATTTCCCGGATATGATCGATGAAGTGTCTCAGGAACTGACTCCTATGGTCGCTACTGCACGTACGATCAAGAAAGAACATCCGAATGCTAAAGTAGTATTCATCGGACCATGTGCGGCCAAGAAACTCGAAGCAATGCGCCGCAGCGTCCGCAGCGAAGTAGATTTCGTGCTCACCTTTGAAGAAATGGCTGGTATTTTTGATGCAAAGCATGTGGATCTGGAAAACATGGAAGAAGATCCGGATGGTGTAAGTGACGCTTCCACCGACGGAAGAAACTTTGCCGTTGCCGGTGGCGTTGCTCAGGCTGTCGTAGATGTCATCAAACGGGATCATCCGGAACAGGAGATCAAGGTGGCAAATGCCGAGGGATTAAAGGAATGCCGTCAGCTTTTAAAACTTGCCACATTAGGCAAATATCCGGGCTATCTGCTCGAAGGCATGGCCTGTCCTGGTGGATGCGTCGCCGGAGCCGGAACCATGCAGGCAATCAAGAAATCCCAGACAGCGGTCGGTCTGTATGCCAAGAAAGCAAACCATCAGTTCTCAAGCGAAACCGAATACATCAAAGAACTGGATAAACTGGTGGATTAAGTATCTGCCATATAAAAAAGCCCTGCGCTTTCGGAAATTCCGAAAACGCAGGGCTTTTTATCTGTTCTTTTATTCTACTTCAATTCCCGTATCAAAGGTCCATTTCCACTGACCAAAGGAAGATGTGTATCTGCTGGTTCCTGCAATATCATTATCAATCATGATTCCGCTGCATGTAGAATGAATCCGCCAGTACCTACTGTTTCCATACTTATGCACAATCGTGCGGCCACTGTAACTGTACTTATCTCCTGCAGATCTCTTAATCGTTCCTTTCGCATAGACACCAATATCTTCCAGATAATCCTTTACCGCTTCCATCGAAGAAAATTCTCCGAAATATATGGCTATATGGGAGGAAGAACCGCCCTTGCCATAAACAACAACATCTCCAAGTTCCAACTGGGAAAGGCTTTTCCCACTGCTTTTTCTTCCAATAGACTTCTTTGTGCCGGAATTCCACTGGATCGCACCCTTTGTTGCAACCCCTGTTGTATACGAAATACTCGATCCGCTTACCCAGTCTCTGGTACAATGTGCTCCAACACTGACATTTTTCAGTGCAGTCCCTTTCCGTCCCTTACTCTCCAGACGATTCAGAGCTGCCCGTGTGTAACCACTGCAGTCACAGCGGATTCCATCAACCACACTGCCATAACTCTTTCCCAGAAATCCCTTACACAATGTTTTCCGGTAATTATCCTGTGCCACAACCGCGGTACTTTTCTTTCCTGCTGCTTCTGCCGGTGCTGCAGTACCCCCTACTACAACTGCCGCCAGCAAAATACCTGCGATCAGCTTCTTACCCCATGTAACCTTAAACTTCAATGCCTATCCTCCAATTTGTTACAACTTTGTTACTTAACTATAACATATAGTAACAAAAATCAGAGGCTTTTTCAAGAAAAATGTGCAAAAAAGTTTCATTTTTATCTCATTTTTTATGTATTTTTAATATTTTTTGGTCTCAATCTCCTGGAAATCATTTTTCATATCATACGAAATAAGTGAAAAATCATCCCGTTCCACATGAAGCACATAAAAACAGTCACCCGAAGAAAGTCCCCTCATCTGTTCTGCACCAGTCCACGTATCCATTTTCTGCTGTGTTTTCTTTAAGGAAATTTTCTTTACAAAAGACGTTCCATCCCACTGAAACAGCATATACCTGTTATAATTGGTTTTGGTCCAGGTCTCTGTCGCAAATCCGACCAGTCCACGTCCGGTATCTACAAATGCACACTTGTAATTCTCTGCGGCACTGCAGAAATCTTCGTTTATCGTCACAGAATCCAAAATCCTGAGGTTTATCGGATCGGAGATATCAAACATTGTCAGTTTTACCCCTGTCTTCTCGCTTGTCTTAGCATCGGTTTCATAGCCGATGCCAAGCAACAGTCCATCTCCAAACGGGTGCAGATAATCGGAATATCCTGTCATCTTCACATTTCCCAGCGGCTTCGGATGTGCCGGATCGGAAATATCTACTGCAAACAACGGGTCGGTATTATGATAAGTAATGAAATATGCTATATTTCCCAGATACCGTGCCGCATAAATCTCTTCTCCCTTTGCAATATTTTCCAGCAATCCCTCTTTTTTCAGGTCCGCATCCAGCAGATACAGGCGGTTTTCGGATAAAGAATTTTGGGAATCTGTTGTCAGAATACGAAGTTCTCCCCCACTTTCCGAAATAGCAAACGTATCCCGGATCGCCCCCTTTACGGTTGTTTCTGCAATTGCTGAAAACATTCCATTCTTATAAGAAAACTTGGCGATCTTTGTCTTTTCTCCACGCTCATATTCCATCTGATACAGATAGATTGCATCCGTTCCCATATAAACCTGTCGTCCGCTGTCGAGAAGCACCATATGGTCTGCAGCCTTCGATGGCTCTTTAAGATTTACAGATGCCATAATGACTTCTGTTGTCCCATTCTTCTGCACATAAAAACATCCGGCATCTGCTTTTTTCCCGGCAATTTCCGGAATGACCTGAGTCTTCCAGTTCTTTCCGTCTCTGGACACCCAACGGTCAGTAAACAGATAAATAAAATTTCCAACCTTACGGGAACTCTGGTATGCTCCATCCATTTTCATGGTTGCACTTAATACCGGATTTGCGCGTTCGGAAATGTCATACGTCAAAAGAACTGTACTCACATTTCCGTCCGGTTCATATTTGTAACATCCGATAAAACCGGAATCATTGTCAGCCTCCGTGCTGTCGGACTGAATCTCCTCCTGTTGTGTTTCCCATCCCTGCTTGATAACATACAGCCGGTCATTATCCACGTATAGCTGCAAAAGGATGTCATTTTCCGTCAGTTCCGGCCGTATTTCCGACAGCTTACGCATATTTTTGTCCCGAATATCCACAATGGTCACCCGGTCATCATTCAGCACATACAGATAATTTCCGTCATTTTTGACGATGTCCCCCTCGTCCACACCGTTTACCTGCAAATTGGTGTCGGAATGGGTACCGGATGACTCTTTTTTCGCCTCGGCAGAACCGGTATCTTCCACAAAAAACAAATCATCCACTGTGCCTTCTGCCAACTCCTTTTGTGAATTGGATTTTTTCTGTACCGCTGCATATACATCCTGGTAACTTTTTGCCAGAGTAAATGCACCGATTTGTTCTTTCTTTTCTGTATCCTGCGTACTGTCGACAGTTTCTGTTACGGAAAGAGCAGCCTTTTTCGGTTGCGCATCATCGGTTCCATACTTATTCCATCCATAGGTTCCGACCGCAATCACCAGCACTGCAACTGCCGCAGCAATTCCGGCAAATCTCCGGTAATGTCTGTGTTCTTTCCTGCCTGCGGATGTCCGATTTTTCCGCTCCTCCAGCATCTGCTGCACCGCCCCGGGTGTCAGAGTATCCGGCACGGTAATCTGCTCTGCGGATCTGTCTATTTTCTCTTTCCATTCTTCCAGGTTCTGTTCCTGCATATTTTCAAGCAGAAGACGGCATACGAGATCGAAACGTGACTGGAGTCCAGACGTGTGCTCTTCCGATCTTGTTTTTCCATCCGCTGCAACGCCCGATGTTCTCTCGACCGCACAGTATTCTCATTCATTGCAAGAATCTGTGCAATCTCCCGCGTCTTATATCCACCGAAGACATGCATTCCCACAATCATGCGGTCCTCCTCATCCATCGTAAGAAATGCACGCCGGACTTCTATATATTCCTCACGGGTATCACCCCATACATAGCCGTCCCAGCCACCGTTTTCTTCCGTCAGTTCTTCTCCCCGTTGATAGTATTCCCGCATTTTCTGTTTGCACATATTTGCCACGATACGATACATCCAGGCGGAAAAAGCATCTTCCTTCCGCAATTTCCCGATATTTTCAAATGCTTCCATCACAGCGGCACTGACCACATCCTCCGCATCCTGTGTATTTCCAAGCGTATATAGCGCAAACTGATACAGCCTCTTATAAATTGTCCCATACAATTCGGCAAACGCTGCGGTATCCCCGCGCTTTGCCCTTTTTACTAATAAACGTTCATCCATGGAAGGCCCTCCTATCTATACAGTGTATCGGAGGTGTATTTTTGTTGCAAGAAAATAAAAAAAGCGGTAAACTTCATCAGTTCACCGCAATTTCCAATTGAAATCTTTTTTCTATCATCTTAAGATAGCGTTCGTCATAACTTGCAGCCACAAGCATTGGTGCATATGCATCCCTTCCACTAATCCGAAACATATAGGGAAATTCTCCAAAATGCTCCAGATACTGCTCTGCAAAATCCAAAATTCCCCGTTGGATTTCCCCGATTCCCTCTGGATTAAAATCATATCTGCCAAATTCCAGTGTAATATCCACCGTTTCCAGATAAATGCTTTCCTTTTCTGTCTGATATCTTCCATTATGAAATCCCTGAAACGAAGGTGTCAGGGAAGAAAGCAACAGTTCCCAGAACACATTATAATCCTTATTTGGATCATGCTTTTTCAACAGATCACGGTTCATCTGTCCGGAATACAGATAGGCCACCAGCCTGCCATCCTGCAGGAATGGATCGGACGCATCCGGCTGGGCATTATGAATCGTATTTGTCCCCGCGACAATACCAGTAATCTTACAATCCATGCCCCATACCTTTTCCACCAGATGGGAAAGTGCGAGCGCACCGCTTCCCGCCCAGCCAATATCAACCGCTGCTACGTTTTCACATCCATGCAGAATCTCCCGGTAATACTTTTCTGCTGCAACCTGCTGTTCCTCATAATGTGTCATCACCCGCTCCCATTTTGCCTCAATAAACCGTCGGAGCAGATATGCATTTTTGTCTGTCAGCTCATCCTCTGCCCGCAAATCAATAAATTTCTGCTTTCTGCCGGCACCCGATTTTCGTTCCCATACATCCCATATTTCCTGCCAGTCTGAAAGTTCCGGAAACAATTGTTCCAATTCCATGGAACGCAGAGCCTCCCCTATCGTAACCTTTTGATTGACCTTGTGATAAATGAATCTCCGGAAAAAATCGTGCTTATCCTCATCTGCCATCAGTTTTGTGGCCGCTTTCCGTGACCAGTAGACATATACCGTCCGGTCATCGGGATATAATTTCTGGTAAACTCTGCGGAGAATATCTCCATCCCGCGCCAGAAACAGTAACTGATCGAGATAATGCTGCTCATAATATTCATGAATAAAATGGCAATACCCCACAACAAACAATCCACCGTACACATATCCATATTCGTAATCTATACTGAATTTTTCTGATCCATTGTACAAATGATTGGATACCAGCCCCCGGTATGCCCCGCCAATCATGGATGACATATCCATCGGACGGTACAGTAACACATTTTTATTTACATTCTGATAGGGCAGAATATCCAGCCCGCTCGCCTTTGCCATTTTCTGATCACTGTGTGGATTGTCACCGATATGTACAATACGCGCACCGGAAAAATCGCGGATCACACGGTGGAACAGATCTCCACCGGCTTTATTCTCTCCATACTCATTGGAGATGTAAATACGCTCGGCTCCCGTATATCCGGTTTTCTGCAGTATTCTCTCAATACAGGAGCGTGGAAGATACATGTCCGAAACAATGATCATGCGCTTTCCCAGTTTCTGCAGACGTTTCCATACCTGCAGCATATACGGATTTGCATAACAGAGTTTTTCCTCGGTCTCACACTCCAGCCGCATTCCTTCTTCTGCATTCAGGCCGGTATCTTCCTCCAGATTTTCCCATATATCCTGTAACGACACTTCCGTATGTCCGTTTTTTTGTCTGCATTTCATCCGGGCATCCCATTCTGCCCACACACGTAAATTCTTAAAATCGAGGAAATCAAATTTTTCTCCAATCAGATAAAACACATCTGTCGGAGAAGAAAACGGGCGAAAAATCAATGTATCAAAAATATCAAATGAGATCACATCGTAATCTTTGATTTTTCTGACAAACTCCTCTACAGAAAGAATCCCTACATCTTTCTGGTGTCCTTCGGATTCACTGGTTTTTATCATCAATTTGTGTTTTTCATAAATTTCCATCTCTGGAATTCTTCCGAGAAATCTACAGAACAATACATAATATGCGAAATTTATCCACAACAAATATGCCCAGGAAAACATTCTGCGCATACCGGTTGCATCATCATGTACCTTATGATACCGGTATGAAATTCCCGGATGCCTGTTTACCAAAAAACTGTATACTTCACTTCTCATATCTTAAAAACCTTTTCAAATGAGTTGTAACTTACTTGCTTCTATATCTTTAATTTTATAAAACAAATTATTGTATCTACGTTACTCGTATGTTATGATACATATACCTATTTGTTATTCTGTTTTTCTTTTTTCAGTATTATAAAAACAACAATCTTTTTATTTTTCCAAATATTATACACACAACAGTATAGGAGGATATTACATGGCCAATACACGCCATACTTACCATCTTCATTCGAAAGAGATTGAAGAAATTATTCGTAACAACGGGCTGCCTGAAGAAATTTCCACGGAAACGCAACTTTGGGATTTAATTATAAAAAAAGCAACTTACAGTTCTCCCAAACTCCTGTTTCCGCTCATCTATGAAATCTATGGGAAAAAATATCCCGAAGATTCCTCTGTTGTTCCACTTTCCACAGAGTATTCTGTAGAACGCTCGGATACAAAAGAAATTTCGACCATTAAGGCTGACCTCACATTCTGTGTAAATGAATCGGATATTTACCACTTTGAATGTGAAATTACATACAATGGACTTATCACAATCCGTATGTTTGAGTATGATGTTCATGCGTCCCTGAATTATCGGCCCGACACCAAAAATCCGCAGCTTCTGCTCGAATTCCCGAACTCTGCCGTTCTTTTCCTGCAGGGAACGAAAAAGATCCCGGATTATCTAAGCTGTCTGATCCGGTTTCAGGATGGCAGTACTCACGAATACCGCGTTCCAACCGTAAAGGTGCAGTCCTATACCCTCGAAGAAATCAAAGAGAAACATTTGTGTATGCTCATCCCGTTTCTTCCAATCCGGTTCCGCCGCCACATCCCTTCTGACCGCAAGATGCAGTCAGCAAAATCCCCTGATAAACGACATGATCTTGAGAAAAAAGTACAGAAATCCAAAGAAGAATTGACTTCTTTTCTGCAGGAAACTATACTTATCTTAGATCAGGAAATCGCAGAGGGATTTTTAACGGAAACTGACAAAAAACTTATTTTAATGCTTTTGCAAAAGTCCATGCTCCGCATTTCTTACCGTAACAGAAATTTATGTCAGGAGGTGTATAATATGACAGAACCTGTACTGAAACTTCCAACCGATGAATTATTCGAGGTTATCCATGAACGCGATGCGCTGAAAAGAGCCTGTTCCAAAAAGGATTCCGAGATTGCTGACCGAGATGCCAAACTTGCTGACCGGGATGCCAAACTTGCTGATCAGGATGCCAAACTTGCTGATCAGGATGCCAAACTTGCCGAATATAAACGCAGATATGGCGATCTGTAAATAATACAGCATTTCACACAACTGCTCCGATTAACCGGAGCAGTTGTTTTTGTGTACCATGAATTTCTTTTTCGCCCGGTGCTCCACAAGCCGCCAGCATATCGCATTCTTTACCCTGCAGCTTTTTGCCTTCTGCAGTTTTTTGTGATACTTCCCCGCATCAATCCGCTTCAACCACCCCATGCCTTTCAGGAAATCATTCATTGCAAGGATGACATAATACTCCGAAAGCCAGTCACCTTTTACATGAAACGCCGTCATCTTATCCTTCCACTGCCGCAAAAGCTGCAAAGGCTCCGGCAAAAAACCATAGAGCTGATTCACAAACAGCGGGTTTCGCGTGTCATAATACTGCATGAGAGGTGTCATCCGCTTGTCGTATGTTTCATGCCACACCTGCACTCCTTCAATAATGATTGGCTTTTTCCCGCATCGCAGACCATATTCCACATCATCGCAGTGAATGAAAAACGGAAGTACATCATTTTCCTGTACAAATACATATGGAAAACAGCAAAACCACCAGCCACCGTAATCCGCATCCGCGTCGTAGATCACTCTGCCCTGTGTGTATGCCGTTTTCCGGACATCGCGCATGAACTCCACATGCGAAACCATTCCCCGGTTCCACTTCTCCGCCGCCGTGTACTGGATATATGGATCATCCATGCAAAACATGCGTCCCGCTACCGGGCGGTCCCTGTCCGCCTCCCCGACCCCGGATAAAAAATCAAACAGCAGATAAAAGCTGCTGATGTCAAAGGCAACATCATCATCCATAAAAATCACATGGGTAAATCCCTCATTTCGTTTACGGATCTCCTCAATTCCTCTCTGAAATCCACCGGAACCTCCGGTATTCCTGTTATAAATACAATGCACATACAGACTCTCCGGCAATTGCAAACTGCTGCCATTGTCCACCACAAAAATATGAAGCCTTCCGTAATACTGCGGGTTGTCCGGATTGAAAAAATCCGATGCCTGCAAAAGTGACAGATTTCTGTGAATAAATTCTTCACGCTGGAATGTGCAGATATTCAATGCAATTTTCACTTCGTTTTTCATGATTACTGCCTCTTAAACTTTTTCAATGTTTATATATCAATAATTGAGCATATTCTCATTAAGCAGAAAATCGAAGATATTCATAACAAGAACCCCGTCCTCATTATAGTAAGGCCCCGGCGAATCCTTCGTAATAATGATTTTTTTGAAGGCATCCCCTGTCAGCATCAAAGAACGTTGTTCCTGTTCCATCTTTGCCTGATCAGGCATCGCATAAGCCGACTGAATATAGTAACGCTTTGATCCTTTGTTGCAGACAAAATCAATTTCCAGCTGCTTGCGCACACGGTTTCCCTTTTCATTGGTGCTGTTAATTTCAATAACTCCCACATCTACATTGAATCCCCGAAGCTTTAATTCGTTAAAAATAACATTTTCCATGGCATGCGTTTCTTCCAACTGGCGGAAATTGAGCCGTGCATTGCGAAGTCCCATATCCGTAAAATAATATTTTATCGGTGTATCAATATATTTTTTCCCCTTGATATCATACCGCATCGCGCTGTCAATCAAAAAAGAATCACACAGATAATCAATGTAATTTTTGATTGTACCGGCACTGATACTCTTCTGCTTCATACTCTTAAATGTCGCTGACAGCTTTGTCGGATTTGTGAGTGAACCGATGGCAGAAGAAAGAATATTTAAAAGTTCCTCCAATTCCACACGGTTCCGGATCTTGTGTCTGCCTACAATATCTGAAATATAAGTTTCCTCGAACAGAGCCTTTAAAAATGTAATTTTTTCTTCCGGTGTTTTAAAATTCAGGACAAGTGGAAGCCCTCCATATACCACATACTCCCGCCAACCATTCTCCTTTGTCCCAGGATAAACAGACATAAACTCTGCGAAACTGAGCGGGTACATATGAACTTCATCCCCCCTGCCGCGAAATTCCGTAATTACATCTTTTGAAAGAAAATGCGCATTACTTCCTGTCACATAAATATCCACATTTTTCATTCGGATCAGACTGTTAAGCACAGCTTCAAATTCATCTAGAAGCTGAACCTCATCCAACAGAACATAATACATATCCTCATCCTGCATCTGTTCTTTCATATAAGGATACAAAACCTCCGGATCACGAAATTTCTTATTTTCAAAAGAGTCAAAGGCAATTTCTATAATATGCTGCGGATCCACACCCTCTGCCAGCAGATGATCTTTAAACAGATTAAAAAGCAGATATGATTTTCCACAACGCCGAATCCCGGTTACCACCTTAATCAATCCGTTGTGTTTCTTGCTGATAAGCTTATTCAAATAGATATTTCTCTTAATTTCCATACAACGCGCCCCTTCTATTGGTTATTTTTGCAGATATCTGCACTTTTATTCAATAGAATTATAGCATAGTTTTGTATGTCGTCCAATCTTTATTGATTATTTTTACATATATCTGCATTTTTATCTAGTATAGCGTATTTATAATCATACACTATCTATCTTCCCATCACAGCCCTGCTTGAGTGCACAGACACGTTCTCGTATCTTCGTAGAGGACACATCATTTCGTTTTATATAAATAGTATCTACACCATACTTTTCTTTTAGAAGCTTCGTATCTTTAATATATATTTCTTCATTCTCATGATCATCCCCTGCAAACATTACGTCAAATTTGTACTTTTTGTATGCCGATATTTTATCTAAATCTATTTCTGGCACAACTTTATCAACATATTTGATGGCACTGACAATGCAAACCCTTTCATCATAACTTAAGACAGACTCTCGACCTTTTCTTATACGCATAAACTCATCTGTTCCCACAGCAACAATTAGCTGCTCGCATTGTGATTTTGCCTGTTCTAAAATTTGAATATGTCCTTCATGAAGTATATCAAAAAAGCCAGCGACAAATCCTCTCTTATATTTTTTCATTCTCTTGATCCTTTTCACTTTCAAGTGCATAATGATAACACTTTTTAAATTTCTTAAGTTCCTTCTGAAGCATTTCCTGTACTTCTTTCATACTTTTCCCCTCCAAACAGAACCCTCTATTTTCCCTCATCCTGCAAAAGCTTAACATTCCATCCGCCCGCATCGTCAAGCTCATAATTCCAGTTGCACATGGCTTCTTATTTCCCTTGTGAACCTTATATGATTCAGGATAAAAATCGCAATTTAAACATGCCTCACTATATGTTCTTCTAGGTGTCACAGAGTCACTTCTATTCATATGATCTACAATCGTCAAAGTGCAACCATTATGAATAAATCTCTTCATATATATTCCTTTATTGTTATGAACATATAAACCTGTTTCTTCATAATCTGATCGACGCAATTTTTCAATCAAAGCATTTAATTCCTGCTCAACATTATCCGGTTTAATTCTATCTCCAAAATCGTTTACAGTAAGCACTTTTACACCAACAAGTTTCATACGTTGGACATAATCAAATACGTCTTCAATTTCACCAACATTCAATTTCGTAGCAACGAGATTCAATTCGATCTTAAATCCTCTATCTTTAGCGAATTTGATGTTCTCCATGACCACGTCCAACGCATCTACAGAAGTTAATTTTTTAAACACAGCCGATTTCAAAGAATCCAAGCTGATTTTTAATAATAATATTTTTTTAATAGATTCCCATACCCGAGGATACTTTTCGTAACTATCTTTCAGTAAAAGACCATTTGTGCACAAAACAATCTTTTCGTAATCTTCTTTTCTGGCATGTTTTAATGTTTCTATTAAACGTTCCTCTTCAAGAAAGGGTTCCCCACCTGTAATACGCACTACTTTCTTTTCTGCCCATTCATTTTCTTTATAATAATTTGCATAAGCAGTCAATAAATACTTTACTTGTTTTATTCCACACAATTCCTTATACCTTGCCAAATTTTCTCCACCATCCGGACAATATTTACAATTCATATTACAATCTGACGTTAAATTGATAACCAACGATGGTTTCATTTCAAATCGATCCAAAACAAAACTGCATCTGTCAGGAACTGTTCTAGGAAAAGAAGGTTTCGCATTTTCCCACTCCAACTCAAAAAAAGCACTGAGACTACCATACAAAGCTGATTTATTCGAATAACAGTACATCGCTGATAACGAACTAGGTTGTTCTGTATAAAAGCCAAAATATACCTTCTCATCTGTCATAATAAATCGAAAATATAACGGTTGATTATGAAATCGAATTCCCCATAAATGGTATTTCGGGAAATCGTCACGCAATTGTTTTATATTCTCATAAATCGTTTTCCAATGATTTTCTAATTCATCCCGTTCAGAAAAATCTTCAACCTGTTTCAATCTTTTCTCAATATTTGTATTGTACGGATTTGAAACCAAAATTTTAAGCTCAATTTGATTTTTCATGTTATACGCTGCGTCTGCTATTTTTGAATTTCCTCGTAGAAATCGCTTTCCTCTTAATCCGTAGTAATATAATTTTTTACCGTTTTCTATCTCTTTTACGATTTCTTCCTCAGGCAAATCATATATAGACTTATACACAATTGGAATATCATACATATTTTTTATTAAACCGCTTGTATTACTCTCTCTGTATACCCCCGATTCAAAGCTTCTTAATATATTACTTGATACTTTCCAATTTGAATTTTTTTGATATTCATATAATGTAATTTGTATATTCTTATTTTCTGTATTTCGATTATTGCTGTCTATGTCTTCATTATATTGTGCCAAAAGAAAGACAGGATTTGAATAACTATCCGCAAGCGCACATCCACATGTAAATTGAGGAATACCATCTCGTGCTATTCCGTGTTCCGGAATAGCTTCCGTTAATACATTCATTCCCGGAGTATGATTGTGCCCACAAAATACCATTTTTACATTGTGTTCTACCAACCAGTGTTGAAATCGTCTTCCCGCCTCTGGCTGAAGCCACTCAACTCCATGGTGCATAATAACTATATTTATTTTGCTGTCATCTTCTATCTCCAAGTTGAACAATTCAGGAAAATTTACATTTAAATGACCATAATCCATGTCATCTAATGAAAGTAAACATGAATCCACCGTAATAATTCTAAAATTATCTACACATTTAATATTAAATGGCTTATATTCTTCCCCAATTGCCAACGCATGCAACTCTTTAAATTTTCCATGTCCTAGTAAAGCTACTTCTATATCTGGCAATGTTTTTCCATCCTCACGATACTTCGAAATTGCTGATTTTCTTTTCTTTATCTCTCGTTCTATATCGTGGTTACCAGGGCAAAGAATAACTTTATCTTTTTCTATGCCACAAGCATTTGCCAGTTGTGCAAGATACCCAAGTATTTCTGTCAAATCACCATCATTTTTAAGGAAGCAATCTCCTGTTATAAGAACAAATGAAATACTTCCTTTTTTCTTCTCTAATTCTTCAATTAACTTCTTGCGAGCCTGACTCGAATCAAAATTATTAAATTTCATATGTAAATCTGACAATACAACCCATTTCATATATTACTTCTCCCATACTCATGTGCTCTCGTTAAACCTTAAAAGCATACATTATTTCTTAATTCTTTAATGCAAGTTTTAACATATCTTTTGCAGTCATAGATTTAATTCCAGTTCTCTGAATTTTTTCTATAACCCCTTGCGATGCAAAACATCGGTCAAAATAATTAAATCTGTCTTGTCTAACCTCTCAGTTCTTCTAGGAACCGACCGGAATACTAGCTTTACTTTGTTATCTTGAACTTGCTTATATGTCTTATTTAGTAAAATCATACACTTCTCCACTCGTTGCCTATTTTTTTTCAGATAATGCTTGCTTTAACCACTTTATGCTAGTCCATTTATACGGAGCAAGCAATTCTTCCACTAAATTAAAATCAATATTGAATTCATTATTGTTGATAAAATTTAATGCCCCATCTACATCGTCTACAATATGATTTTCCAATCCAACTATATTCAACAATGAAGTTACTCTATCTAAACCACTTTCATTTGATAATTTTCCTTTGATAAAAATAAAGTTTTTATGATATACTAACGCTAAACACACACCATGAAACGAATCTGTTATCAAACACGAACAATTCTTAATATAAAACAACCAATCTTCTAATTTCAAATTGGCTTCATAGGGATATTTCCATTTTTCCAACAATCCATATTTTTTCAAATGAAAATTATCACAAGTAATAGCATTTACCATTCCCAGTCTAAGTTCATCGACAATTTTCTCAAATCCTTCTTTTGATTTATCAGGTGTCACAAAATATGTAAATACAAACGTTTTTTGCGGTATTCTGACAACAGCTCTTTGCGCCAAAAAATCATACACTTCCTTGTGACAAACTAAAACCGGATCTAATACAGTGTCTGCTTCAACCGCAAACTCTTTTAATATCTTTTTTCCATTTTCCTCTCGAGTAGAAACATAATCAAAATTTCTTATTAATCTCTGATATTTTTCTTTTTGATCATCATTCCCATTGAATTTTTCACTTCCAAACGATGCTGCATATGCAATTTTTTTCCTATATGGTGCAACATAATCAAACATATAAGAAGATATTGTATCATCATCTAATAATCTATAATTCCAAATTTGATCTGACCCAGACACAAAACTACATACTCTTTCATTCAATTCCTTTTGCTCTTCAAAAGACTTATGTATTCTTGATACATCATAATATGGATATAATTGTTGTCTTACATTGATTGATTTAGGCACATTATAATTTGGAATATTGGCTCTTCGCTCAACCATTATTATTTTCATACCAAAACTTTTTATTAAATTATATAATGCGTAATATGTTAATAAACCACCATAATTTGGCACTGTCCAACACCCCGTAATAGCAACATCAAATTTCCAATTTATCGCATAATCCACTGCATCATCAAATGACATTTTTTCATTCAAAAGAGAGAAAAAACGTTCTCTGCATAATGGTACTCGTCTCTTTTTAATGGTCATATTATGTGTTTTAAGAAACTCTAACTGCACACTTCTAACATCAGCGTATTTTCCCTTTATCTCAGCAAAAATTTTTTCTGCTTTTACACTATTTGTTGTCAAGCAGCTTATTCCTTTTTCAAAATTTTCTTTAAAAAACAATTTTTGCACATGCCACAAATCACCTATCGTAAAATCGGCTTGCCTTGGCCAAGACGCAAATTGACAATTATAACAAGCTGAATAGTTCATAATTTTATTTAAATATGCTTTCAAATAAGGGTCTCTTATACCTGGAATCATATACTCGCTGTTATCTTCAAATATAATTTGTATTCCAGACTCATCCCATCCATATTTTTTTGGTCGCATGTTAATAGATTTTATCACCTTATCTTTTCTGATTTCATCTACATATTGCGCAAAAAAATGTTCAGAGGGAACACCCGAACAAATAAGGTCTACCGTAATAAGTTTTTCATAATCTTTTCCCAAAACATTATACAAAGCCACTACCTGACAAGGTGTTCCTGAAAAAAGAACATAATTACCCCCATCCAGTTTTTCTCTAACCACATTAAATATATTACCCAAATCAGATCTAACGTATTTGCTCCCACGTAACTTATAGAGTTCATCCTTACTTGAAATCATTATATGAGAAACACTTTTAAAGTCACTATTATATGCTGCTCCACAGACATATCCCTCTCGTTCAAAAATATAATCACAGATTACCGAAAATGCTCCACCTGACGAACTTTGGTTCAACACTTCCTCATTTGCAATAACTCCATAACATTTTGGATTTTCACACCCTGTGGGAGAATAATTAATCTGTGGACAAACCTGTTCGCAACGATTACAGGTAATGCACTTATCAACATCTATCTGAGGAGTTCTAAATCCTTTCCTATCAGCAATTATACTAATTGCTCCTCCCGGACACTCTTTTTCACAAGTTCCGCATCCAACACATTCACTTTTAAGATTTATTTTTTCAGAAACCATTTTTTATCCTTATCTTTTCATACATTATAATGTTTCGTCAATCACAAATTCATCTTGCATAAACACATCTCGATCCGAATTAATCGCATATGCCATCTTTAATCCAGATGGTTTATTATCATTGACTAAAATTCTCTCACCATATGGTAACCCAAATATAACTTGATCATACCGTATTCCACTGTCCTTTAAAAAGCGCAAAGTCATATCTTTATATTCCATGGTTCTTGATGTCAAAAAAATAACTCTATCTGTTTCGGGCAACGCGTCCAAAAAATTTTTCGCCCCACTTAATAAAGTATCATGCCCATCAAGTTTGTAGCCATTATGCTTTACAATTGTCCCATCAAGATCAAATAACCACGTTTTTCCTAGTGCAGACATTCTATGTTTATTTTTCATTTCGCAATTTTGCTCCTATTCCTCCACCTGGATGATTAACTCTAAAATCATCTAATGTAACTCCCATTTTTTCTGCAATATCTAATGCGAGTCCCTGCAACAAAATCAAATAAACACTTGTTGAATTATTTGGAATAATATCCCATTTATCTCCTTCATTTTTTAAATCCATAATAAGCTGCTTATTACAAATGTTAGCCAATTTACATTCCGTACTGAATGTCATTAACCACATATCAGTACCTCTATCAAGTAAATGTTCTGCAAGTTCAACAGATTCTCTCGTATTACCGCTTTTTGATAGTAAAATTAATAAATCTTCCGGTCTGATTACGCCAAGGTCACCATGCATTGCTGTATTAGTATGTAAAAAACGGGCATCTAACCCCATGGAATTCATAGTGCCAACAAATTTTTCACAAATCGGCACATTTTTTCCTAACCCACTGGCAATTATTTTTCCACCATTTTTTAATGTTCTTACGCATTCATCAATTAAATCTTTATAGACATTTTCATCTACGGATTCGATCGATTCCTTTATTACAGATAACACATCTTCAAAATATACTCTTTTCATTAGTTTTTCTCCTTTATAGCTTCATTTAATAATAACAATCCTTTATAAAATGCTCCGCAGATGGAATCATAATCCTGCCAAGCATAAGTAGTTAATGATAAATAAATAATTGCATGAAGTAGTTTCATCTGATATTTACTTACCTTTCCCTCTAATAATTTAAAGAAATCCTCCTCCATATCTTCCCAGTTATTAGATTCTATTTCTAAATCAACACAATCTTTTTCTATTTTCAGGGTAAATCTTTTTAAATTAAATTGATCATAATTTCCCACTATTGAATAATATAATTTTACCCAATCATATGCCGGGTCCCCTAATAATTCTGTCGTCCCAAAATACCCCCTAGGATCAATCATAACGGGCGATCCGTCTTCTCTTAACATCATATTACTAAATGTACAATCACCATGTATTAATTCAAATTTTTGAGGCATAAATTTAATAATTTCGTTTTCTAATTCCTTTTTATAGAAAAATACATTTAAACATTTTTGATTATTTATTGTAATATACTTATCATGAGCAAAAGGAACTAGATCATATACTTTTTCCAGTCTTTTAAAAGTTTTTCCTATATATGCCTCATAATAGCTTTGCTCATCCACCTCAGAATGTTCTAGTTCATGAATTTTATTAAGACAACTTATCAATTCTTTTAAAATCTTCTTTTTTTCTTCATGGGAACAATCTATTTCATATATATTTTTTCCTCTTATTCTTTCTAAAACAAGCGGATCTGTACTATATATAATAGGTATATTTCTAAACCCTTCATTTTTAATTTTTTCATACCATGCAATTTCTCTAACTGCTAAATCTTTTCCCTGTTGATCTACCGGCTCCTTTATTACACGATCTTCCTGAAATATCATTCGATTAAATGGTCTGCATTTACTTACTTCCAAAGAACTTAAATCTTCTGCTAATCCAAATTCATTTGTATCCGTTAAGTCCTGTGTATCAAATAATATCTTACGTTCACTTAGCCACCTGACAAATTCCCCTTCTTCCGGGACTTCCTGAATCTGTAACTTATCTTCAAATATAAAATGTCCCGCGACCCCATATTCCCGGCTTTTTTCTTCTTTGAATGATCCATTTTCAAATTTCCAGCGACATGAAAATCCCTTGGATATTCCTACATAATTTCCGTCTTTTTCTGGAAATTGATATCTTTCCGAAAGAATAAGATCGCTCCATATAAGCATAAATGCCTTATTTTCAGGAATTAGATTTATTGCATCCCTAATTCCTGCACATGTTCCTTGTTTACCATTTGCATTTATTAAAGCGTAATCAACTTCTGCAAAAGCCTTTAAATATTGTTTTAAAACCTCATATTTATAATCGCCAATAATAATAAATTTTTTTTCTGAAAAATGACGAAATAAATGAAAAATCATTGGTAAATTGTTAATAGGAACTAATGCTTTCGGCTTATTATATGTCATTTGCTTCATTCTGGTTCCTTTTCCGCCAGCTTGTACCACAATGTATTCTACATTCATAATTTTTACTTCCTTATCCCTTTATTTGTCCTACAATTTGATCTATCAGTTTTAAAAATTCAACTCCCTCATACTCTATTTCAATGGCATCATTACAGAATTTATTTTTATTTAACGAAAAATAATCCAAATTTGTTCCTTCTCCCCAAAAAATATATGGTTGATAAATAATAATCTTTTTACATTTAGCTGTGCTGATCACATCACAAAAGCCACTTCTTATTCCTATAAAAAATCCACATTTTTCAATAACTGGGACTGATATATCATAGCTAAATCTTAATGCAACTGTTCCTTCTATCTCTTTCTCATTTGGACTGCCACAATTAGTACAAACCATATAGCCTGCCATTTTTAACTTTTTTGCCAGCTCTATCCAAACCCACCATGGTATAGCCGGTAAAGTATTTACATATGGTGATAAAATAACTGTATTATTGGGTTCCAATCTATATTTGATGAAAAGATCATTTATTTTTTTACTTGTATAATTAAATTTTGGAAATTATCAAGTTCTTTAATAAGAGAGTATCTATAATTATCTTCAACAAAGTCTAAGAAAGATTCATCAAAAACAACTGTAATATTCATTTTTTTTGCTTTTTCTAATACTTTTAATGAAAAATCTTTTTCTATTAAAGCACCTGTAGGATTATTGGGATTACATAAAAATATAATATCTAATTCTTCCTTGATTTCTTCTAAAAATCCATTATCTACTGAATAATTATCTTTTAATATATAATGGTTAACTTCACACTCAACAGAATTTAAAGCATCCTCATACTCTGAAAAGGTTGGTGATACTATAAGAGCCTTTTTAGGTTTTATTCCTCTTACTATATTAAAAATAACCTCTGCCGCACCATTTCCTAGAACTATATTTTCTAAAGCTACTTTTTCAAAGTCTGAAATTTCTTTTTTAAGTTCATAGTAAGTTATATCTGGATATCTCTCTATAGAATTTATCCCTTTAATCATGGCCTCTTTTACTTTTTCAGAGATTCCTAAAGGATTTATGTTAGCTGAAAAATCAATAATTTCATTTTCTTTTAAGCCATAAATCCTCTTAATTTCTTCTACATTACCACCATGTCCTAAATTCATATAATCACCTCTAAAATACATCTAATAATAAGTGCTACTACCATTCCTAAAAAAGAAACCATTCCTAATATATTATTAGTCTTATAAACATCTGAAATTTCTATTTTCTTTTTAGCATCTCCTATAGTTGGTTTTTCTACAAACTTTCCAAAATAATAATTTGCTCCTCCAAGTCTTATTCCTAAAGCCCCTGCAACAGCTGCTTCTGGATGAGCACTATTAGGACTTGAATGATTATATCTATCTCTTTTGTATATTTTAAAACTCTCTTTGCAATTAAGTCTTAAAATAAAAGAAGAAATTACTATAAGATAAGCTGTTAATCTAGCTGGAATATAATTAAACACATCATCAAGCTTAGCTGAGAAGAATCCAAAATCCTTATATTTTTCATTTTTATACCCAAACATTGAATCACATGTGTTTACTGCTTTATATAAGAAGGCTAAAGGTGCTCCCCCAATTCCTGCAAAAAATAAAGGTGCTATAATACCATCTGACATATTTTCTGCTACAGTTTCCACTACAGCTCTAACTATAGCTTCTTCATCTAGGTTTTCAGTATCTCTTCCTACAATATAAGATAATTGTTTTCTAGCCTTAACAATATCTCCTTCTTTTAAAATCTTAATTACTTTAAGTCCTTCAACTTTAAGTCCCTTAGCTGAAATACAAAAATAAATAAGTATTCCAGATACTACAGTTCCTAAAATAGGATTAATCTTATTCGCAATATGCAAAATTCCTAAAGTTACTCCAAAGGTTATGAAAACTATAAAAATCCAAGCAAAGAAGCCTGCAATCTTAAGATTTTTCTTGAAAACCTTTCTCCAAAGCTTTTCCATATTAGATGCTAGTTTTCCTATATATCTAATAGGATGATATGGATTATTAGGATCTCCTATTATTAGGTCTAAAACATATCCTATTATAATTTTTATCATTTCTAAAACCTTTCTATTATTTCTAGTCTTAAATTATCTGTTATGTCTTTTTCAAACTCTAGACTTGAAAAATCTCCTTTTAAATTATTGATATCCTGTTCAACTTTTAACTTATATCCTCCTCCACACTTAGGCTGATAAGTATAGAAGTCTAATTTATCCTTTTCAAAGAGTTCTAAAATACAAGCTATACTTCCTCCATGACATACTATTAAGGCTTCCTCTTCTCCCTCTTCCTTAAGGGTTAGAAGTAATTTTAAAAATGCTTTTTTCATTCTCTTTTCAAAATCCCTTCTTGATTCACCATTAGGACATGAAACTTCCTTGCTTTCATCTAAGATCCAGTCTAAATATTCCTTGTCTTCCTTTAGCATTTCATAAGACTTTAGTTCAAAATCTCCAAAATTATACTCACCAAATTCCTTTATGACTTCATACTTCTTATTTGGATATAAAATATTAAATGTTTCATTAGCTCTTTTTGCTCCACTTGTAAAATTTCTCTTACATATTGGCAAACTCACACTCTTTCTTTTTTCCTCTAACTCTTTTTTTCCTTCCTCACTTAAAGGCACATCACTTATTCCACAATAAAGTTTATTCTCATTGCAATAAGTCCTCCCATGTCTAATTAAATAAATTATCATCTTATTATTCACCCTTTAATCTTGTTCCTATTCCAAAAAATATTCTATAAACTTCTTCACTTTCCTTTGATAAAAACTGAAGAACTTTTCCAGTCTCTTCTCTCCATAATCTTTCCTCTTTCTTTAAAGGAACTATTCCTGAAGATATTTCATCACAAATTAAAATTTTATCTTTTAATAATTCTTTTTTTTCCT
>OGIU01000556.1_pt1 | contig 21382 bp, 17 predicted proteins | sample 1571791 | NCBI WGS metagenome assembly OGIU01 (sample SAMEA2582104, study PRJEB24529) | metagenome | biome: Human gut stool | place: China | collected 2011
CCCCCGCACCGGGGGAAGATGTCGCGCAGCGACAAAAGGGGGAGTGTGGATGCGAACGTAGTGAGCAGACGGAGAGGGCGAGGCTGCTGCCCTTGTACAGCTTTTTATATGGATATCTGCTTCACCAGCGGCAGGGTGAAGATCTGGTTCACCAGCACCTCGTACTCCCAGGGCTCCCGGACCTTGCGCAGCTGTTTTTCCAGCTTTTCCGACCCGGCAAAGCGGTGGATGAGGTAGAACCAGTGGGCTTTCATGCGGCTCACGGCACAGCCGGCGCTGCCGAACAGCTCCGTGTAGCCGTGGTACAGGTCGTCCAGATAGCCCCGCAGTTCCTCGCGGGAGGCACCGGTCCCGCCGCGGGCCCGCCGCAGCAGGGCCGGGTCTGCGATGAAGCCCCGCCCGATCATGATGCCGGACAGCTGCGGGAACTGTGTTTCCAGTGCGTGCAGTTCCTCCGGGGTGGTCACGTCGCCGTTGTAGCACACCGGCATGGTGCACCGGGGCAGCGCTTCGGCAAAGGCGGCCCGGTCGGCCTGGCCGCGGTACAGCTGCCGCATCACGCGGGGGTGGATGGTCAGTTCACAGATGGGGTAACGGTCATAGATGTCCAGAATGGCGGCAAACTCGTCCGGGCTGCTGACGCCCAGCCGGGTCTTGACCGAAACAGGCCCTTCCGCATGGGAGAATACCGCATCCAGAAAGGCGTCCAGCACGGCGGGGTCCCGCAGCATGCCGGAGCCTTTGCCCTTGGCGGTCACGGTGCCGGAGGGGCAGCCGAGGTTCAGGTTCACTTCGGTGTAACCCAGGGCACGCAGCTCACCGATCATCCAGGCAGCCAGCTCGCCGTCCTTGGCCAGCAGCTGCGGGATCACCGGCGCACCGGGGTTTGCGGCGGGGGCAAGCTCCGCCATCTTCTTTTTGATGAGCACCCGGTTCTCCGGCGGGGAGAGGAAGGGCGCGTAGTAGCGGTGAGCGGTGCCTTCCGGCCCGAACCACTTCTGCTGGGCCTGACGCCAGACCCGGTCGGTAAGCCCCTCCATGGGGGCGGCATAATACTGCATAAAAAACTCCCGGTTTCGGTTCCCTGCGGATCAGTTGAAGGAGCGGAAGCCCTTGCCGATGATCTCGCTGGAATTGACGATGGTGATGAAGCTGTGGGGGTCGTTCTCACGCAGGAAGTTGCGCAGCTGCAGAGCCTGCCGACGGGTGAGCACGGTGACCAGCACGCTGAGCTCGTGGTGGGTGTAGGCACCGTAGGCCTTTTCCACCGTGGCAGAACGGTTCATCTCCTTGATGATGAAGTCCAGAATGGGCTGGGGGTTGGACGTCATGATGGTGCACACCTTGCGCAGGCGGATGTTTTCAATGGCACCGTCCACCACAAAGCTCTTGCCGATCAGGCCCAGGATGCAGTACAGGCCGGTGCCCATGCCGAAGCGCCAGGCGGCGGCCAGCACGATGAGGATGTCGCTGGCCATCAGGGCCTTGCCGATCTCCATCGAAGTATATTTGGCCAGGATCAGGGCCACAATGTCGGTGCCGCCGGTGGATGCACCAATGTCAAACACGATGGCCGCACCCAGCGCGGGCAGGAACACCGCAAACACCAGGTCCAGCATGGCATCGCCGCTCATGGACATACCCGAGGGGTACAGCCACTCGCACACCGACACGAAAAAGGACAGGGCAAAGGACGAATAGATGGTCCAGCCCATGCACTTTACGCCGAGGAACACGAACCCCAGCACCACCAGCACCAGGTTGATGATCCACATAAAGCCGCCCACATTGATCTTGGGGAACAGGTCGGCCAGCAGGATGGACAGGCCGGATGTGCCGCCAAAGGCGAAATGGTTGGGGTTCTTGAAATAGACGATGCCCACGGCGGTGAGGATCAGGCCAAGGTTGAGCTCGCCAAAGAAATTTAAATTCTTCAGCAGATTCTGCATGCGGAAGGCTTCTTTTAAACTGTTCATGGGGTTCCTCCTATATGAAATGATGCAAAATTGACCGTGCACCACGCAAAAATATACTCTCCTTCACCGATACTGTCAAGGGATGCGGCCAAAGTTGCCAAAAATGCCGGCAGAAAGCGCCTTTTGATGCTTTCTCTTGAAGAAATCACGGAAATGGTGTATTATATACCATATATGAGAAGAGGGCACACTGCTGCCCTGACAGGGGGAAACTTCATGGCTGATAAAAACTTTCTGACGGATATCATTGATGCCGACCTTGCCGAGGGCAAGATCCGCGAGATCCATACCCGCTTCCCGCCCGAGCCCAACGGCTATCTGCACATCGGCAGTGCCAAGGCCATCTACATCAACTGGTCCATTGCCAACCAGTACGGCGGCAAGTTCAACCTGCGTCTGGATGACACCAACCCCGCCCGCGAAGGCGAGGAGTACGTCAACAGCATCATCGAGGACCTGCACTGGCTGGGTGCCGACCCCAACGGCGGCATCTTCTACGGCAGCGACTACTTTGACCAGTGTTACGAGTACGCCGAAAAGCTCATCAAAGAGGGCAAGGCCTATGTGGACGACCTGAGCCGTGAGGAGATGCGCGAGTACCGCGGTGCCGATGCCGGCAAGCCGTCCCGTCCGTCTCCGTACCGCGACCGCACCCCGGAGGAGAACCTGGACCTGTTCCGCCGCATGCGTGCCGGGGAGTTCCAGGAGGGCGAAAAGACCCTGCGTGCTAAGATCGACCTGGCCAGCCCCAACATGAATCTGCGCGACCCGGCCATCTACCGCATCAAGTACGCCGAGCATCATCGGCAGGGCAACAAGTGGTGCATCTACCCGATGTACGACTTTGCCCACCCCATCCAGGACGCCATCGAGGGCATCACCCACAGCATGTGCAGCCTGGAGTTCGAGAACCACCGCCCGCTGTACAACTGGGTCATTGAGAACATCTTTGGCACCGCTTTCCCCAAGCAGCGCGAGTTTGCCCGCCTGAATATGACCAACACGGTCATGAGCAAGCGCTACCTGCGCGAGCTGGTGGAAATGGGCATCGTGGACGGCTGGGACGATCCCCGCATGCCCACCCTGTGCGGCCTGCGCCGCCGCGGCTACACCCCCACCTCCATCTTCACCTTCGTGCGGGAGGCCGGCATCTCCAAGTCCGACAACCTCATTGATATGCGCCAGCTGGAAGCCTGCATCCGCAGCGAGCTGGACCTGACCGCACAGCGCCGCATCGCCGTGCTGGACCCGGTCAAGCTGATCGTGGACAACTACCCGGAGGACAAGACCGAGTACTTTGACGTGGCCAACAATCCAAACCGCGAGGCCAACGACACCACCACCCGCAAGGTGGCCTTTACCCGCGAGCTGTGGATCGAGAACGAGGACTTTGCCGAGGTGCCGCCTCCCAAGTTCAAGCGCCTGACCCTCGGCGGGGAAGTCCGCCTGATGGGTGCCTACATCGTCAAGTGCACCGGCGTGGACAAGAACCCGGACGGCAGCATCGCTGCCATCCACTGCACCGCCGACCTGGAGACCGGCAACGGCAACCCCGCCGACGGCCGCAAGGTCAAGGGCACGATCCATTGGGTCAGCGCTGCCCACTGCATCGACGCTGAGGTGCGCCTGTACGACAAGCTGTTCACCGAGGCTAACATGAACGCCATCCCCGAGGGCAGCGACTACAAGGACTACCTGAACCCGGAGAGCGTTGTGGCCTGCACCGGCTGCAAGCTGGAAGAGAGCCTGAAGGACGCCAAGCCCGGCGACAAGTTCCAGTTCGTGCGCACCGGCTTCTTCACCCCGGACAGCAAGAACCCCGGCGTGTACAACCGTGTGGTCACCCTGCGCGACAGCTTCAAACCTGCAAAGTGAAAAAATCAATCCGTCAAGTCAAAAGGAGCATCTGATTTTTTATGAAAAAGACAATGACCCGCAACATCGTCATCATGGCCATCGTCACTGTTATCATGGCAGTGGTGCTGAGCCTGTACATCAAGAACACCGGCACCGTGCCCGCTGCCGACAACGCCGCCAACCTGACCGACGGCACCTACACGTCCAGCGCACAGGGCTGCCTGAGCGAAGTCGCTGTGACCGTTACCGTGACCGGCGGCAAGGTGACCAATGTGGCCATCGACGCTTCCGGCGAGACCCCGGACCTGGGCGGCAAGGCTGCTGAGACGCTGGCTGACGAGCTGACCAAGGCCGGTTCCACCAACGGCGTGGATGCCGTGGCCGGTGCTACCATGACCAGCAACGCCGTCTTTACCGCAATGGACGATTGCCTTGCACAGGCAGGCAATGCAGCATCCAACCTGAAGGACGGCACCTACACCTCCAGCGCCAAGGGCTGCCTGAGCGATGTGAACGTCACCGTGACCGTTTCCGGCGGCAAGGTGAGCGAGGTGGCCATTGATGCTTCCGGCGAGACCCCGGAGCTGGGCGGTGCTGCCGCTGAGACCCTGGCAGATGCCCTGACCAAGGCTGGTTCCACCAACGGCGTGGATGCTGTTTCCGGCGCGACCATGACCAGCGAGGCCGTGTTCACTGCCATGAACGACTGCCTGAGCCAGGCCCAGTAAGACAAGAACGCAGAATGCCCCGTGGGTGACCGCCCACGGGGCATTTTTTGATGGATGCACGCACCCGGATGCAAAAACGCCGTCCGCAGGGAGATTCTCTGCGGGCGGCACTGGTTTTTTATGGGGTCAGGGGTTCAGGCTGCATCAGACCGCACGGCCGGCGTCGTTGCCGCCGCGGATGGCCAGAGCGATGTTGAAGGGATTGGCGCAGTCGCCGATGGTGTACACTTCCTTGCAGTCGATGCCGTCCACCAGACTGGTGTTGGGCAGCATGTCGGCACCGTTGACGATGGCATCGCACTTGATGCTCATCTCCACACCGCTGTCCAGCGTGAGGGTGGCCACATTGCCGCTGACCGTCTTGATGGCGGACTGCGGATAGGACTTCACGCCCAGAGCGTACAGGGCGGTGGTCATCATGCGCATGGCGTGCTGGGACTGCTGCATGTCGAACTCGGAGGCCGGGTTCGGGGTGACGATGGTCACGTTCTTCTTGTGCACAGTCAGCCACAGGGCGGCGTCAAAGGCCTGCGCGTTGGAGCCGTAAACGATCACGTTGTCGCCCATCTCGGTGAACATGAAGTTGTCCATCTCCACCACGGGGGCGCTGCCGTCACCGTCCACGGTCAGGGTGTCGCGCAGGCCGCCGGCGGCCAGGATGACGGCATCCGGTGCTTCGGAGTGGATGAGCTCCTGGGTGACCTCGGTGCCGGTCTTGACTTCCACACCGTTCAGCTCCAGCTGACGGATCAGGTAGTTCTTCAGGTCGGCCAGATTCTCATGGGGGCCCTTGACGGAAGCAGCAAAGTCCAGCATGAAGCCCAGGGCACCGCGCTTCTCGTACAGGGTCACGTTGTGGCCGCGGGCAGCTGCGATGCGGGCAGCCTCCATGCCGGCGGGGCCGCCGCCGATGACCATGACCTTCTTGGAGGTGGCTGCAGGCTCCAGCTCGTAGGTGGCAGGGCCGCCCTCGCGCATCACGCGCTGGGTCAGGGCGTTCACACGGCAGTAAGCCATCTGTGCGTTGGCCTCGTTGCTGCCGATGTGGCAGTGCAGGCAGCGGGTGCAGGGTGCGATCTCGTCAATGCGGCCTTCCTTGAGCTTGTTGACGTACTCCATGTCCACGGTCAGGGGGCGGGTCATCAGGAAGAAGTCGGCCTTGCCGTCCTCTAGAGCCTGCTCGAAGAAGTCGGGTGCGTGGGCAGGATCGTTGTAAGTGACAACGCCGCAGGGGATAGACAATGCCTTTTTATACTCGGCGGCAACGTTCAGGCCGATGCCGCAGCCGCTGGTGTTGCCGATCAGCATGCCCTGCCAGTTCTTGCTGAAGTCGTACTGGGTGCCGAAACCGGTGCAGCCCTCGATGCCGTTCAGGATGAAGTACAGGTCGGCACCGAACTGGGCAACGTGGTGGCCCAGGGGTCCCAGACGCAGGTGCATGGAGTCGCAGCCGGCCTGCTCGAACAGCTTGGCGGCGGCAATGCCTTCTTCCATGGTCATGGCCAGGGTGTGCGGGGTGGTGACGGCAGAATCCAGCGTCATCATGGTGGGGTTGTTGGAGATGTTGTCGTTCTCCTCAATGCAGTTGATCAGGATCTGCATGTTGAAGTCCGGGCCGCACTCCTTTTTCACACCCTCGATGATCTCGGTGATGAAGCGGGCACGGTTCTCAATGGAGCCGATGCCGTACTCGTCGGTGCGGGTGTTGTGGAAGCGGGACAGGAAGTGTGCGGGCATATTGAAGCCGGCGCAGTTCAGTTCCACGCAGTCAAAGCCCATCTGCTGCAGACCCTTGGCGACCTCCACAAAGTGTGCCTGCTTGGCGTGGATGTCGTCAATGGTCATGTCATTCTCGCCCATGCCGAAGCCGGACATCTGGTAGCCCATCTTGGCACCGTACTTGTGGCACTCGTCCACCAGCTTCTGGCCAAAGGCCAGGGCGTCGGCGTCGTAGAAGCCGCCTTCCGGGACCTCCAGCGCTGCGATGGTCTCCACATAGATCAGGGCCACGCCGCCCTTGGCCAGGTTGACGTAGTAGGTGAGCAGCTCATCGGTCAGACCGGCCAGATAGGTGGCGGAACCGGCAGCGGATTTGACCATGCGGTTGGAAATTTCCATAGAGCCGATGGTCAGGGGACTGAACAGGGTGGTCAGCTCCTTGGTGTTGGAGCGGAACTCGCTCTCGTCCAGCTGGGGGTTGATGGAGGCGGTGTAGAGTTTGTCGGTCGCCGGAGCGGCGGCAGCGGGGGTGGTGGTGACTTCGGCGGCGGACCCGGCCGCAGAGGCAGCAGCGGAGGAGGCGGGGGCTTCGGTCTTGGAACAGCCGTTCAGCAGGCCCAGACCGGCGATGCCGGCGGCACCGGCAGCAACCTTCATGAAGTTGCGGCGAGAGATGTTTGCCATGATGGGTTCTCCATTCTTTTTCGTTCTTCTGTGTTTGGTACTTCTTCTTTCGCGGCACATTGATTGTGTTTTCACAAACGATGTGGTATAATTATAAACCCTGTAGCAAATACATGGTCAATACAGAAATGGTGACAAAAAGGTGACGAAATATCTATGAAAATCCACGAACTAGCGTGCCTGTCCGGCGTCAATCCGGAAACCATCCGCATGTACCGGCAAAAAGGCCTGCTGCACCCGGCAAGGCTTGCCAACGGGTACTTTGATTATTCGGCCTGCAATCTCTATGAGCTGATGTTTGTGCGCAAGCTGCGGGGTGCGAATCTGGGGCTGGAGACCATTGCGTCCTTTTATGCGGAGGATGGGCAGGCCGGTGCGCTGCGGAACATGAAGCAGGAGATCCGTGCACTGGAGGAAGCCATCCGGGAGCTGGAGCAGCGCAAAAAGCAGCTCATGTCCACACTGGGACACTATGTGCTGTTCTCCAACCAGCCGCAGCAGGTGCAGGAATTGACCCTGCGTTCGGAGTGCTGGTTCGTGCCGCTGGAGCTGGAACCGGCGGACAGCGTGTGCCGACGGTGGATGGAACACGCGGATGCTTTGTTCACCGGCATCCGCATCGCCCCGGCGTATCTGGAACAGCCGACGCAGCAGGTGCCTTATACGATGGAGCTGGGGGCCTACACCGAGGACCTGAAGCGTCTGAAGCTGCCCTTGCCGCCGCAGGCCCGCCGGATGCCCGGCGGCACCTACCTGAGCAGCTTTCTGGAAGCGGAGACCGACGGCACCCTCCGGGGCGGTCAGCTGCAGCCGGTGATCGACTATGCAGCGGCCCACCACTACCGGTTCTGCCCGGAACAGGGAGCCTTCCTCTACTGCCTCAACGGTGGGGAAGAGGCACTGCAGCTGGTGTTCTGCTTTCAGGTCCGGGTGGAACCGGAAAACGGATAAAACAAAAGCGCCGCCCGCAGGGAATGCTCTCTGCGGGCGGCGCTGGTTGTTCAATGGGGAGAAACTGCGGACAGAATCTGCTGAATGAGTTCACGCTGCAAGGAGGTGATACGGTGGCTGCGTTTGCCATAAATGAAAAATTCCCATTGGAGCTGCAGGTCCGACAAAGGCCGAAAACACTCATTTTCGGCCAGAGAGCTTTCTTTGCCGGCATAAAAAGAAACAAAGCCTTTTTGCAGAAGATCGGAAGCAAGTTCTCCATCGGCATCGCCCAGAATGCTGTCAATCGTCAGGCCTTTTGCTTGCAGGCATTCCAGCAGACGGGTCTGTGAGCGATTTTCCGTGTTCAATGTAATAAGCGGAACGGTTTTCAGATCCTCTGTAGTCAGAACGTTCTTTTTTGCGAGGGAATGATCGCAGGACAGGATCACGCCAATGGAACTTTCTGAATGAGCCAATTCAATGAAGTCGCTGCTGGTCAAGGGCGAAGTTGTGATGACAAGGTCACAGTCGTAATTACGATAACAGCGGCTGTGTTCGGTATCGGTATAACTGTGGTAATGCAGCTGGACTTCTGGATGGAATTCCTGGAATCGCGGGAAGAAATGCGGAGGAAGCTCCTGCAGGAATCCCATGAAATATCCGATGTGAAGCTGCTGCTTGGAGTGAAAGCTGCGCATCTGCCGTAAAATTTCGTCCCGCTGGTTCAGATGCGGCCGTGCCAGTTTTTCAAGCTGCTGACCGGCTTCGGTAAGGGACACGCCGTTTTGATTCCGCACGAATAATTGAACACCAAGCTCTTGCTCCAGGTTGGAAAGCGACTTACTGATCGCCTGCTGGCTGACGTAACATCTGGCGGCAGCATTCCGGAAACTTTGTGCTTCGCACACGGCAAGAAAGAACTGTAGCTGTTTGTAATCCATAAAGACCTGCCTACAACTGAAATTTGGAACGGGTAAAATGATTGATGTTTGCCAAAATCTTAACAACAGATTAAACTATACATAGTATAATGCTTTTGTGTATACGACACAAGAGCGGATAAGCTGTTGGGAAGAGAAAGGAAGTACAATACGATGAAAAAAATCTCTCGTTCCGGTTTTTTGAAGCTGGCCGCCGCGGCTGCTATGAGCGGTGTGACTGCGGGTGCATTGACTGCCTGCGGGAATTCGGCAAGTTCCTCTTCGGCTGCCGCTTCGAGCGCTGCTGTTTATACGCCGGGCACTTATACCGCCAAGGCTACCGGTATGGGTGAGGTGACGGTCAGCATGACCTTTACCGAGAATGCTATTACCGACGTGACGGTGGACACCGCCAACGAGACCATCGACCTGGCCCGCAACTCGGCTGAGGATTTCCAGAAGGCTCTGATGGAGGCCCAGAGCGCAGAGATCGACGGCGTTTCCGGTGCGACCTACACTTCGGGTGCCGTGCGGGAGGCAGCTGCTTCCTGCATCCAGCAAGCAATGGGTGTGGCCGTCGAAGCGCCTGCCGAAGCTCCGGCTGCTGCAGAAGTGAAGAGCGGTTTCCCTGCCTGTGAGGAAAACCTGGGCGGTGCCACAGCTGCCGGTCAGGGCGAGATCGCTTTTGTGGCAGACCCCATCGCGGACAGCGAGATCAAAGAGACCGTCAATGTGGATGTACTGGTCTGTGGTCAGGGGCCTGCCGGTATGGCTGCCGCCCTTGCCTGCGCGGAGCAGGGCCTGAAAACAGTCGCCGTGGAGAAGGGCGCTTCGCCCACCTGGCGCAGTGCCACCATGGGCGCTTTCCACGACCGTGTGCACCAGAAGTTCGGCGTGGAATTTGATACCAAGCAGTGGCTGGATGATGCCATGGTCAACTGTGCGTACCGCGGTGAGCAGACTGTGTATCAGAAGTGGATCGATACCTGTGACGAAGCTGTTGACTGGTTCTTGGATCAGCTGGAGATTCCGGTGGAAAACTATTCTCTGACCTTCAACGCCGGTGATTTCCCGGAGTTCACCGCTGCCTATGATGAGCTGAGCCTGTCCCGCAGCTGGAACACCTCCCTCAACATCCCGATGGCAACCGATGAGATCGCCGCAAAGCTGCAGGAAAAAATCACTGCTGCCGGCGCGGAAGTGCTGTTCAACACCCCGGTCGTCCAGCTGGTGACCGAGGGCGAAAAGGTCGTGGGTGCTATCGTCAAGGGGGAGAACGGTTATGTGAAGTATCTGACCGCTAAGGGCGTCGTTCTGGCCACCGGCGGCTATGAGTTCAACCCGGAAAAACTGGCTGCCTGCTGCCGCCCGCGTGACCTGGCACTGGGCCACTGGATGAACGGCACCAAGACCAACACCGGTGACGGCCACGAGATGGCAAAAGCCATCGGTGCAATGGAGGACGAATATCCGCACCCGCTGATGTTGGATCCGGAGCAGCTGATGCCGTATTTGCGCGTCAATAAGCGCGGCGTGCGTTTTACGGCTGAGTACGAGGCCTATAACCATCTGGCAAATGCCATTCAGGCACAGCCGGGCGCATACAATTACTACATTGTAGACGCAAACGTGATGGACATCGTCACCAGTATCTGGACGCCGTCCTCCAGCTGCTACGGCCCCAAGGAGGTCTGGGCTGGCGCTGCTACCAGCGACAAGGCACTGAAGGCTGATACGCTGGAGGAACTTGCAGAGAAGATGGGCGTGCCCGCTGATGCCTTTGTGGCGACCATCAACCACTGGAACGAGATGTGCGATGCCGGTGAGGACACCGATTTCCATTTCCCTGGCAAGATGATGCACAAGATCGACACCGCGCCCTTCTATGCAACCAAAGAGATGGCGTCTGCCCTGTGCACTTGCGGCGGCCTGCAGATCACGGATAAGAGTGAGGTGCTGAACACCGAGGCACAGCCCATTGAGGGCCTGTACGCCATCGGCAATGTGTCCGGCAGCATGTTCTCTGGTACCTATCCCCACAATGAGAACTGCCTGAGCCACAGCCGTTGCGTTACCTTTGGCTACAATGTTGCCAAGACCCTGGCTGCCCTGTAAAATTCAATAAGCAACAAAAGCGCCGCCCGCAGGGAATGCTCTCTGCGGGCGGCGCTGTCGGTTCCGTTCAGGAAATGGGAGAAGTGCTTACAGGGCGAAGTAACGCTTTGCGTTGTCGAAGCAGATGCCCTTGACGATCTTCTCCAGAGCCTTCTCGTCGTTGGGGTACTCGCCATCCTCGACCCACTGGCCGATCAGGTTGCACAGGATGCGGCGGAAGTAGTCGTGGCGGGTGTAGCTCAGGAAGCTGCGGCTGTCGGTGAGCATGCCCACGAAGTTGCCCAGCAGGCCCAGGTTGGCCAGGCTCTTCATCTGGTTCTCCATGCCGATCTTCTGGTCGTTGAACCACCAGGCAGAACCGTGCTGGATCTTGCCGGGCACCTCGCTGCTCTGGAAGCAGCCCAGGATGGTGCCGATCTGCTCGTTGTCGGCGGGGTTCAGGCTGTAGATGATGGTCTTGGGACACTCGTCGGTGTCGTTCAGGGCGCTGAGCAGGCTTGCGATCTGGCCGCCGCAGGTGGTGGTGTTGATCATGTCAAAGCCGGTGTCGGGGCCCAGCAGGGCGTTCATCTTGCGGTTCACGCCGCGCAGGCAGTTGTAGTGCAGCTGCATGGCAATGTTCAGGCGGTGATACTGCTTGCCCAGGTGGATTAGGAGGTAGGTCTGGTACTTCTCAGCCTCTTCCACGGTGCAGCTCTCGCCGGCCATCACCTTCTGGTAAATGGCGTTGACCTCTTCCTTGGTGGCCTCACGGTAGGGGATGTAGTCCAGGCCGTGGTCGGAAGCGCGGCAGCCCATCTCGGCAAAGAACTCGATGCGCTTGGTCAGGGCATCGGTCACGCAGTTGATGCAGGCCAGCTTTTCCTTGCCCACAACGGCAGCCAGCTTGCCCATGTACTCAGCGAAGCCGGGCTTGTTGATGTTGAGGGCCTTATCGGGGCGGAAGGAAGGAGCCACGGTGAACTTGATGGTGGGATCTTCCTTGATCTTCTTGTGCCAGTACAGGTCGTCGATGGGATCATCGGTGGTGCCGATGAAGGCCACGTTGCTCTGCTCGATCAGGCCGCGCACGGTCAGCTTGGGGTCGTGCTGCAGCTTGTCGTTGCACAGGTTCCATACTTCCTCGGCGGTGTCGCCGTTCAGCACGCCGTCGTAACCAAAGAAGGTGTGCAGCTCCAGGTTGGTCCAGTGGTACATCGGGTTGCCGATGGCCATGGGCAGGGCCTCGGCAAACTTCTGGAAACGCTCGCGGTCGGGCTTGTCGCCGGTGATGTACTCTTCGGGCACGCCGTTGGAACGCATCACGCGCCACTTATAATGATCGCCGAAGTAGCTGCCGTCCGGGTTGCGGCCGCCCAGCCACACCTGAGCGATGTTGTCGAAGCGGCGGTTCTCGTAGATCTCGCGGGGCGGGATGTGGCAGTGGTAGTCGCAGATGGGCATGCCGGCTGCGTAGTCGTGGTACAGGTGCTGCGCGGTGGCAGACTGGAGCATGAAGTCCTTATCCATAAATGCTTTCATGGGTCGTTAACTCCTTTTTTGATCGGTGAATGAACGATTGTTTGTGAAATAATAGACAAACCTATATGCATCGGTGCGCCTGTCAGCTGTGACAGGCTGCCTTGCCCCTAGTATACCGAAAAATGAAGTTGTATACAACTGAAAAAGTGCCAAAATTTATCCTATGGAATTGTGAAATCCGCTGGAAATACGCAAAACCGCCCTTTTTGCTCTAAAAAAGATGCACAAACCACTTGACTTATTTGTATACAACAGCATAAAATAGGGGTATGAGACAGGGGCGTGTGGACCCCTGCATGATATGCTAAGCGACGATGCAAAAAGGAGAACACAGAGATGGAAACTTTGAACTACAAGGTTCTGGCTGAGACTGGCTACAACGGCTACATCCTCAAGGATGCCCCCGTCAAGGTCATGCAGTTCGGCGAAGGCAACTTCCTGCGTGCTTTCGTGGATTATTTCTATGATATCGCCAATGAGAAGGCTGGCTACAACGGCAAGGTCAAGCTGGTGCAGCCCATCGGCAACTTCCCCCAGATGGCGGACTGGATCAACGAGCAGGAGGGCCTGTACACCCTGTACCTGCGCGGCAGCGAGAAGGGCCAGAAGGTCGATGCCAAGCGCGTGATCTCCTGCGTGTCCGACTGTGTGTGCCCCTATGTGGACGGCAAGTGGGACGAAGTGCTGGCTCTGGCCCGCTCCGAAGAGCTGGAGACCGTTGTATCCAACACCACCGAGGCCGGCATTGCTTACACCCAGGGCGACAGCGCGTTCGACCAGGTGCCCCCCAACAGCTTCCCTGCAAAGCTGACCCGTGTGCTGTATGAGCGCTACAAGGCCTTCAACGGCGCTGCCGACAAGGGCCTGGTCATCCTGAGCTGCGAGCTGATCGACAACAACGGCAAGGAGCTGCAGAAGTGCTGCAACAACTACGCCAAGGACTGGAACCTGGACGCTGCCTTCATCGACTGGATGAACAACGCCAACACCTTCTGCTCCACCCTGGTGGACCGCATCGTTCCGGGCCGCATCCGTGACCCGAAGGAGCTGGCTGCGCTGGAAGAGGCCAACGGCTACCATGATACCGTGCTGGACGTGGGCGAAGTGTTCGGCGTGTGGGTCATCGAGGGCCCCGCAGGTCTGGAGGACAAGCTGCCGTTCAAGAAGGCCGGCGTCAACGTCATGGTCGTCCCCGATGTCACCCCCTACAAGAAGCGCAAGGTCCGCATCCTGAACGGTGCCCACACCGGTTTCGTTCTGGGCGCATACCTGGCAGGCTTTGATATCGTGCGTGACTGCATGCACAACGACACCGTCCGCGGCTTCATGAACAAGATGCTGCACGAGGAGATTATCCCCACCCTGCCGCTGGACAAGAAGGATCTGGAAGAGTTCGCTTCCGCCGTGGAGGACCGCTTCAACAACCCGTTCGTCAACCATGAGCTGATGAGCATTTCCCTGAACTCCACCTCCAAGTGGAAGGCCCGCAACATGCCGTCCTTCCTGGCCTACATCGACGAGCAGAAGAAGCTGCCCAAGTGCCTGACCATGAGCCTGGCTGCTTACATTGCCTTCTACTCCAACGACATCCAGGAGCGCACCGCGGACGGCCTGATCTGCAAGCGCCCCGCCGGCAACACCTACAAGATCCAGGATGACGCATGGGCTCTGGACTTCTACTATGCCCACAAGGATGACACCGCTGCCCAGCTGGTGCACGCTGTGCTGACCAACACCCAGATGTGGGATCAGGACCTGACCCAGATCTCCGGTCTGGAAGCCGCTGTGCTGGCCGATCTGGAGAAGATCCGCACCGAGGGTGCCGAGGCTGCTTACAAGAGCTGCCTGTGATCCGACAGAATAATTTTCCCGCACAAAAGAGGGCTGCTGCTTTGGGCAGCAGCCCTTTTGTGCTTTGATCGTCAATAAGGAGAATAACTATGCCGCAGGCAATTCATATCAGCCCCATCGACAACGTGGTCGTTGCCCTGCATCCCATTGCCAAGGGCACGCTGGTGGAAGTGGACGGCCTTGCCGTCACTGCTCTGGAGGACATCCCCCAGGGCCACAAGATGGCTGTCAAGCCCATCAAGAACGGTGAGAACGTCATCAAGTACGGCTTCCCCATCGGTCATGCCACCGCTGACGCCCAGCCGGGTACCTGGATGCACACCCACAACGTGCACACCAACCTGTCCGGTGAGGTGGAGTACAGCTACAACCCCGCCCCGGATCTGGCCCCGCTGCCCAAGGTGGAGCCGGAGACCTTCATGGGCTTCCGCCGCAAGGATGGCCGCGCCGCCATCCGCAACGAGATCTGGATCATCCCCACCGTGGGCTGCGTCAACGACATCGCCAAGAAGATCGTTGCCGATAACCAGGATCTGGTCACCGGCTCCATCGAGGGCCTGTACACCTTCACCCACCCCTTCGGCTGCAGCCAGACCGGCCATGACCATGCACAGACCCGCAAACTGCTGGCTGCGCTGGTGCGCCACCCCAATGCTGCCGCTGTTCTGGTGCTTTCCCTCGGCTGCGAGAACCTGACCCACGAGCAGTTCCTGACCGAGCTGGGCGAGTACGACCACGACCGTGTCAAGTTCCTGACCTGCCAGGACGTGGAGGACGAGTTTGCCGCTGCCCGCGATATCCTGAAGGAGCTGGCAGCCTACGCCGGTCAGTTCCAGCGTGAGCCCATCCCCGTGTCCGACCTGGTGGTGGGCATGAAGTGCGGCGGCTCCGACGGCTTGTCCGGCATCACCGCCAACCCCACCATCGGCCGCTTCTCCGACATGATGGGCCAGCGCGGCGGTTCCACCGTGCTGACCGAGGTGCCTGAGATGTTCGGTGCCGAGGGCTTCCTGATGGACCGCTGCATCAACAAGGATGTGTTCGTCAAGGCTGAGCACATGATCAACGGTTTCAAAGAGTACTTCATCAGCCACCATGAGGTGGTCTACGACAACCCCTCTCCGGGCAACAAGCAGGGCGGCATCACCACTCTGGAGGACAAGAGCTGCGGCTGTGTCCAGAAGGGCGGCACTGCACCCATCATGGACGTCATCGGCTACGGTGACCCCGTGGTGACCAAGGGCCTGAACATGCTGTACGGCCCCGGCAACGATCTGGTGTCGGCCACGGCCATGACCGCCGCAGGCGCACACCTGATCCTGTTCTCCACCGGCCGCGGCACTCCGTTCTCGGCTCCGGCTCCCACCCTGAAGATCTCCACCAACACCCCGCTGGCGGAGAAGAAGTCCGGCTGGATCGACTTCAACACCGGCGTCATCGCTGACGGCGAGAAGAGCATCGACGAGGCTGCAAAAGATCTGCTGGATCTGGTCATTCGTGTGGCCAGCGGCGAGCAGACCAAGGCCGAGAAGCACGGCTTCCGCGAGATCTCCATCTTTAAGGACGGCGTGGTTCTGTAACTGAAAAAGGGCTGCTGTACGGCAAAAAGCGGTACGGCGGCCTTTTTGTGCTTGAAAATACGGAAAGGAAGTGTATTCTATATGATGGGTGCAAATGGCGCATTATTGTTTTCTCTGCTGATCTATGCGGCGCTGATCTACGGTGCTGTGCGTCTGATCAAGTATTTTATCCGCTACGGCATTGATTACTACTTCCAAAAGTTAGAGCAGCAGTCGCAGCAGACCGAGCACAAGGAATGACCCGCAGGGGCGACCCGGCGGCAATAATAGGAGGCTTACTTATGAATCAGATCACCACCCGGTACATCACCGAGAACGGCGCCTGCTATGAGCAGTACGTCATTTCGGACCCCGCTGCCAAGACCGAATTGGTCATTACCCCGGAGCGCGGCGGCATGATCACCGGCTTTACGCTGGACGGTGACGAGTACATCTGGACCCGCCGCCCCAACTTCTCCGAGTGCAGCCGCCCCCGCTTCGGCGTGCCGGTGCTGTTCCCCAACTGCGGCGGCCCGGACGGCGGTGTGCACTATTTTGACGGCAAGGCCTACCCCATGGAAAACCATGGTCTGGCTGACCTGTGCGCATGGGACGTGGAGAGCGTCGGCCCGGACGGCGTGACCCTGGTGCTGGAAGCCACCCCGCTGACCAAGTTCCTCTACCCCTTCGATTTCACCCTGCTGGTGAACTACAACCTGGAGGGTAACAAGGCCGCCATCAGCCTGACCGTCATCAACGAGGGTGACACCGATATGCCCTTCAGCTTTGGCTATCACCCCTACTTCATGGCTTCCAAGCTGGAGAATGTGGACTTTGACATCAAGTGTGCCACCTGCTCCGAGAACGCCAAGGGCGAGCAGCCCGCCGCCCCGGAAAAGATTACCCTCACCCGCAAGGAGGGGGCCGACAACACCATCCGCCTGATGACCGGCGTGCAGTTCCCCATGACCTTCACCGACAAGGGCAACGGCCACAAGGTGACCGTGGATGCGGACGAGACCTTTGGCAACGGCGTGCTGTGGCAGCAGGATGCCGAGAACTTCGTCTGCATGGAGCCCTGGAACGGCTGGGCCAACAGCGTCAACGAAGAGGGCAAGCACGAGGTGCTGGACGTCGATGAGGCCATGACCAGCGAGTGGAGCATCACCATCGAGAAGGTCTGAGCTTCTGAACCATAACGCATAAGAAAACGCCGCACAGCTTTTGGCTGTGCGGCGTTTTTGTGTTGTGCCGGATTCAGATGTGGTAATCCACCGGGCGGACCGTCCCCTCCGTGAAATACTCGGGGTGGCGCTGGCGGGCCTGCTCCACCGAGAGCTTGTAGCGGTTGAGGTGGTCGCTGAGGGCGCGGCTGAGGTCTTCTTCGGAGCCGCGCAGGACGGCTTCGAGGATGCGGGTGTGGGCCGCGCAGACGGACTTGTTCTCCTCGGTCTGCAGGCTGAATTTGCGCAGCCGCTCGATGTGCTGGAAGGTGGAGAGCATATGGTCGAAGTGCTCCTCCATGCCGCAGAGCTGGAAGGCCCGGCGGTGGAAGGCGTTGTCCAGGTCGAGCATCCGGGTCTCCCGGTTTTCGGCGTCGGGGTCGCGCTCCAGCTGGCGGTAGCTCTCGAGGTTGAGCCGGTAGGCGGCTTCCTGCTCGGCAGTCAGACGGCCCCGGATGCGGTTCAGGATCTCTTTTTCCAGTGTGAAGCGGGCGAACTGCTCCATCTCCATCAGCTTGAGGTCGATGGGGGCCACATGGGTGCCGCTCTGGGGCTTGATGACCACCATGTGGGCGATGTTCAGCATGATGAGGGCTTCCCGCATGGGGGTGCGGCTGATGCCCAGCTCCTGGGCCAGCTCCCGGTCGTTCAGCTCGTCGCCGGGCTTGAGGTCCATGGTGATGATGCGGCTGCGGATGGTCTCATAGGCGACCTCCCGTGCGCTTCGTGATGCCATTGCAGTCACGCTCCTTCTGAAACGGGCAATGCCCGGAAATGTGATATATCAGCTACCACCATTGTACCCGCGGGCATCTGCGCCGTCAAGAGCAGCGGCAATAAAAAACTGTATATTTTACCAAAAAGTTCAACGCTTCCGGGGGTGGAGATAGAGCACTGGCACCCAGATGAATGCCACGGCCAGCCCGCAGAAGACGTCGATGATGGAGTGCTGCTTGGTAAAGACGGTGGACGCGCAGATGAGCGCCGCCCAGCCGAAGGCCAGCACTTTGAGCCACGGGCGGTCTTTCGCCAGTGTGCTGCCCGAGAAGGCGATGGCCATGCAGGCCGAGCTCTGGCAGTGGATGGAGGGGCAGACGTTTACCGAAGCGTCGGCTTTCCAGATGAGCTGCATCAGGGTCATGGCGATGTTGCTGCGGCCCACCTCTTCCGCCGTGGGGCGGATGTCGAGGCCGTTGGGCAGCACCATATAGAGGATGAGGCAGAAGGTCATGCCCGAGAACATCATCAGGCAGAGCTTATCATAGCTGGCAGTGTCGAACCACCAGAGCAGTGCCGTGACGCCTGCCAGCAGGAAGAACCAGCTGCCGTAGGGAAAGATGAACCACTCGTTGAAGGGGATGAAATCGTCCAGCGGGCTGTGGATGATATAGTTCGGGTCGGTGACGGTGAAGTCCAGCCAGAAGAACCAGATGAGGTAGACCGCCCAGTACAGCTGATACCACAGGTGGGGCCGTGCGCGAAGAAGAGAAGTTTTCATGGAGATCTCCTTGTTTTTTTATCATACGATGATACATTTTACCACACTTGGCCGACTTGCGCAAATCAATTCGATGTTATAAAATAAAGACAGCCTGTCCCGCTGGGGCAGAAAACGTGTACTTACAAGCGCAAAGGAGCTTTCATGTCTACTTCATCTCACCCCATCCTTCTTGCGGCCCTCGATCTGGACGGCACCCTGCTCAACAGCAACGGCGAAGTCTCGCCCTGCACGCAGAAGGTGCTGTCCGAGGCGTCTGACCGGGGCGTCGTGGTCATCCCGGCTACAGGCCGCCCGCTGGCCAGCCTGCCGCCGGTGGTGGCGAAACAGCCCTGGGTGCATTATGCTCTCACCTCCAACGGCGCGGCGGTCTGGGATCTCGGCGGCGACCCGCTGGGCTGTGTCTACAGCCGGTATGCCAACGCCGCAGAGCATGAGACGAGCCAGCCGGAGTGCATCGTCCGGCGGTGCTTCCCGGTGGAAAAGGCCCGGGAGGTCTACGAGGCGTTCCACGGCCTGCCCGGCGGACTGAACCTCTTCAGCGACGGGCGCGCTCTCCGCGACACGGTGCAGCAGCGCTTTTTCGACGAGCGGTTCGCCCGTCTGGCGGCGGTGAAGGGGACAGAGGCCATCCAGCCCAACGATGGCCGCTTCACCATCCTGCGGGACCAGAGCGAGTGGATGAGCCGCCACGCCCACGAGGTGGAGAAGTTCTGCATGTTCTTCCACTCGGTGAAAGAGGCGCAGCAGTATCTGCCCCGCTTTACGGCCATCGAGGGCGTCGAGGTGGTGCAGGGGGCGCCCGACAACATCGAAGTCACCGCCGCCGGAGTAAATAAGGGCGAGAGCCTGCTGGCGCTGGCCGACCATCTGGGCATCCCCCGCGAGGCCACGCTGGCTGTGGGCGACAGCGAGAATGACCGCGCCATGCTGGAAAAGGCAGGCGTCGCCGCCGTGATGGCAAACGGCATGGAGCACATCCGAAAATTGGCCGACATCGTCAGCGAAAACGACAACGACCACGACGGCGTGGCCGAGATTTTTGCCCGTCTGGGGCTCTGAGAAGCACAGCTTCGGCGTTTTTGTGCAATGTATACAAGCTCTTATGCAAAACATTGTGCTTGTTGAGCATTACCAAACGGCCCGCTCTCGTTTATACTAAAGATACGAATGTGCGGTGGGGAAGGTATGCCCATCGGGGTCCTCAGCCGCAGGAGTTCATGCAAATGTTAAAAAGGAGAAATGCGTTATGAATCCCATCGTAGAAAAGGTCTATCAGATCGGCATTATCCCTGTTATTGCTTTTAACAGCGTAGACGAGGCCCTGCCCCTGTGCAAGGCTCTGGCTGAGGGCGGTCTGCCCGCAGCTGAGGTCACCTTCCGCACCGCTTGTGCTGAGGAGTGCATCCGCAAGATCCACGAGGAGATGCCCGAGATGCTGCTGGGCGCCGGCACTGTCCTGACCTGCGAGCAGGCTGACCGCGCTATGGCTGCTGGTGCTTCCTTCATCGTTGCTCCCGGCTTCGACCCCGAGGTCTGCAAGCACGTCATCGACAAGGGCGGCATCATGATGCCCGGCACCGCTTCCGCAGGCGAGATGCAGCAGGCTATGAACATGGGCTGCGAGGCTCTGAAGTTCTTCCCCGCTGAGGCAAACGGCGGTGTTGGGATGCTGAAGAACATCGGCGCTGCCCTGAAGGGCGCTCGCTGGATGTGCACCGGCGGTGTCAACGCCAAGAACGTCAACGACTACCTGGGCTATGACCAGATCTTCGCTGTCGGCGGCACCTGGATGTGCAAGAGCGACGTCATCAAGGCCGGCGACTGGGCAAAGATCACCGCTCAGAGCAAGGAAGCTGTTGACACCATGCTGGGCCTGCACCTCATCCACGTCGGCATCAACACCGGCAACGAGGAAGAGGCTGCCAAGATCGCAGGCATCATCTCCACCATGCTGAACATGAAGGTCACTCCGGGCAACTCCAGCATCTTCGTGGGCAACAAGGAGTTCGAGATCATGAAGAAGCCGGGCCGCGGCACCAACGGCCACATCGCCATCGGCTGCAACAACGTCGATCGTGCTATCTACCACCTGTCTCAGCGCGGCGTGAAGTTCGACCTCGACAGCAAGAATGTCAAGAACGGCAAGACCGTCGCCTGCTACATGGAGGGCGAGATCGCCGGCTTCGCATTCCACCTGGTCCAGGCCTGAGCCTGAATTTTCCGTCAAGACCCGCCGCGGCGGGATGATCCGATGATACAAACATAAAGGAGAAATACTATGAAAGTCGTTACCTTTGGCGAGCTGATGGTTCGTCTGCAGCCCTTCAACTATGAGCGCTTCGTTCAGGCCAACAGCCTGGAGTTCACCTTCGGCGGCGGCGAGGCTAACGTCGCTGTCTCTCTGGCTAACTACGGCCTGGACGCAGCTTTCGTCACTAAGCTCCCCGCACACGCGATCGGCCAGGCCGCTGTCAACAGCCTGCGCCGCTACGGCGTCGATACCAGCATGATCACCCGCGGCGGTGACCGTGTCGGCATCTACTACAACGAGAAGGGCGCTTCTCAGCGCGGCTCTGTCTGCATCTACGACCGTGCCAACAGCGCAATCCAGCTGGCTCAGCCTTCTGATTTCGACTGGGATAAGATCTTCGAGGGTGTCGATTGGTTCCACTTCACCGGCATCACCCCGGCTCTGGGCGCAAATGTCGTCGAGATCTGCCTGGAGGCCTGCAAGGCTGCTAAGGCTCACGGCGTGAAGATCAGCTGCGACCTGAACTACCGCGGCAAGCTGTGGA
>OGIU01000560.1_pt1 | contig 21176 bp, 16 predicted proteins | sample 1571791 | NCBI WGS metagenome assembly OGIU01 (sample SAMEA2582104, study PRJEB24529) | metagenome | biome: Human gut stool | place: China | collected 2011
GTTGCACGCAGTCAGGATGAATACGAGCTGCAAGAGGTAAACAATAAATTAGGAGCTCTTAAAAAGGCTATCGATTTAGCTGTTAATTTAAAAAACTAACTGTTCAGAGCGATCTGCCTGATAAGTCAGAAACAGTATTTGAACAACAATTTTACAATAACAATAAAATGAAAATATTACTTTTAGATAACTATGATTCTTTCACCTACAATTTGCTGCATGCAGTGAAAGAACTGGGAGCTACAGACGTCGAAGTAGTCCGCAACGACCAGATAAACCTTGATGAAGTGGAACGATTTGATAAGATCATACTTTCACCGGGGCCGGGAATACCCGAAGAAGCAGGCTTGCTATTGCCCATTATCAAACGATATGCACCGACAAAGAGTATTTTAGGCGTTTGTCTGGGACATCAGGCCATCGGCGAGGCTTTTGGTGCACGACTGGAAAACCTGAAAGAAGTATATCACGGTGTACAGACACCGATCAGCATCTTGCAGAAAGACGTACTTTTTGAAGGGCTGGGCAAAGAGATACCTGTCGGACGTTATCATTCCTGGGTAGTCAGCCGGGAAGGTTTTCCCGAGTGCCTGGAGATAACTGCTGAAAGTCAGGAAGGACAAATCATGGCAATCCGCCATAAGACCTACAATGTACATGGTATTCAGTTCCATCCCGAATCAGTATTAACTCCGCAAGGAAAAGAAATTATCAAAAACTTCTTAAACGATTAAACTTATGAAACAGATTCTATACAAACTTTTCGAACATCAATATTTGGGACGCGATGAAGCACGTACTATCCTGCAAAACATCGCACAAGGGAAATATAATGACGTACAGGTAGCATCACTGATTACTGTCTTTCTGATGCGTAATATTTCTGTCGAAGAATTATGCGGATTCCGTGATGCATTATTGGAAATGCGGGTTCCGGTTGATTTGAGCGAGTTTGCTCCGATCGATATTGTCGGTACGGGAGGAGATGGAAAAAATACGTTCAACATTTCTACGGCGGCCTGCTTTACAGTAGCCGGAGCAGGTATTCCGGTAGTAAAACATGGCAATTATGGAGCTACTTCAGTCAGCGGTGCCAGCAATGTGATGGAGCAGCATGGGGTTAAATTCACAAGTGATGTTGATCAGATGCGGCGCAGCATGGAACAATGTAATATTGCTTATCTGCACGCTCCTTTGTTCAATCCGGCACTGAAGGCAGTTGCCCCGATCCGTAAAGGATTGGCGGTACGTACATTCTTTAATATGCTCGGTCCGTTGGTCAATCCTGTATTGCCGACTTATCAGCTTTTAGGTGTGTATAATCTTCCACTTTTGCGCCTTTATACCTATACTTATCAGGAGAGTAAGACTAAATTTGCCGTTGTACATAGCCTGGACGGATATGATGAGATTTCTCTGACGAACGAGTTTAAGGTAGCTACCTGTGGCAATGAGAAGATTTATACTCCGGAAGGTCTCGGATTTGCACGTTATCAGGATACTGATCTGGATGGTGGACAGACACCGGAAGATGCTGCTAAAATCTTTGATAACATCATGAACAATACAGCTACGGAAGCACAGAAAAACGTGGTTGTTATCAATGCAGCTTTCGCTATTCAAGTAGTTCGTCCGGAAAAAACGATTGAAGAGTGCATCGCCCTCGCTAAAGAATCACTAGAAAGTGGCCGGGCATTGGCTACACTGAAGAAATTCATTGAATTGAATAATAAGTAATAGGTAATAAGTTATAAATGATAAGTGGTAAAGGATGAATATGCGATATCCTTTGCCTTGATTCAAAATTTAAGATTAATGAAAGATATATTATCCGAAATTATAGCTAACAAACGGTTTGAAGTCGATTTGCAAAAGCAGGCTATTTCCATCGAACAGTTGCAGGAAGGTATCAATGAAGTTCCGGCTGCCCGTTCTATGAAACAGGCATTGGCTTCTTCCGATTCCGGTATTATAGCCGAATTTAAGCGTCGGTCACCATCCAAAGGGTGGATCAAACAGGAAGCACGTCCCGAAGAGATTGTTCCGTCTTATGTGGCGGCAGGTGCTTCCGCCCTCTCTATTCTCACTGATGAGAAATTTTTTGGAGGAAGTCAAGGTATCATTTTCCGTAAAGGGGAAGTTATTAAAACTGTACCAGAAGCCGAATTAGTAGATACATTGTTTAGAGAAATTGACCAATATTTAGAAAATTTAAATGAGGAGTCTTTATGTTAGCCACTAAATTATATGCACCTACATTGCGTGAGATTCCATCTGACGCTGATGTAGTAAGCCAACAGCTTATGCTTCGCGCTGGTTTTATGCGTAAAACTGCAAATGGTTTATATAGCTTTTTACCATTGGGTTGGAGAAGTATCAAAAAGATTGAAGCCATCGTACGTGAAGAAATGGATCGTGCTAGTGCTCAAGAAATTATGATGCCAATTTTACAGCCTGCAGAAATTTGGAAAGAGTCTGGCCGTTGGAAGGCATATGGCGCAGAAATGATGCGTATCAACGACCGTCATGATAATGAGTTTTGTCTAGGACCAACACATGAAGAGATGATTACAACTCTCGTTAAAAATGAGATCAATTCATATCGTCAGTTACCAGTCAATTTATATCAAATTCAAAGTAAATTCCGCGATGAACGTCGTCCTCGTTATGGTTTGATGCGCAGTCGCGAATTTATTATGAAAGATGCTTATTCTTTTGACGTAGATGAAGCAGGCTTAGAAGAATCTTATAAGTCTATGTACGATGCATATACTCGTATCTTTAATCGTTGTGGACTTACATTCCGTTCAGTAGAGGCTGATAGTGGTGCCATCGGTGGTAGTGGTACTCATGAATTTATGGCTATCGCTGAAGCAGGTGAAGCAGATATCGTATATTGTACTAAATGCGATTACGCTGTCAATATCGAAATCGGTAAGCCTGGCATCATAAAACAGGATGAAGAAGCTCTTCAAGAGTTATCCGTTGTAGATACTCCTAATGCTAGCACTATTGAAGCTGTTGCGGAAATGCTAAACTTACCACTACATAAAACTATTAAAGCTGTAGTGTTCTCTATTGATGGTAAAGTGGTATTAGCCATCGTTCGTGGCGATCATGAAGTAAATGAAGTGGCTGTACAACATGCCGTACTTGGTTCTGTAGAGCCTGAGATGGCTACATCAGAAGAATTGGAAAAAGTAGGTTTAACAGCTGGCTTTATTAGTCCTGTAGGATTACAACAAACAGATGAATTTGCTATCGTTGTGGATGAGTCTGTTATGGAAACTTACAATGTTTGTGGTGGCGCTAATAAAAAGGATGCTCACTACGTAAATATCAATCCTAAACGGGACTTTAATGTAGCAGACATTATTGTTGCTCCAATTCGTTTGATCACGAAGGACGATGTGTGTCCTAAATGTGGTGGTGCTTTAGAACATGCTAAAGGCATCGAAGTAGGTCAAGTATTTAAATTGGGTATCAAATATTCTGAAGCATTACAAGCTACATTCTTAGATCAAAATGGTCGTCCTAATCCAATGATTATGGGTTGCTATGGTATCGGTGTATCTCGTACACTAGCTGCTGCTATTGAGCAATATCACGATGAAAATGGTATTATTTGGCCGCGTTCTATAGCTCCATTTGAAGTAGTTATTGTGCCAATTAATGCAAAAGACGAAGCATTAATGTCTACTAGTCATACTATTTATACTGCATTAAAAGATGCTGGTGTTGATGTATTGCTTGATGATCGTAAAGATCGTGCAGGCGTTAAGTTTAAGGATGCTGATTTGATTGGTTATCCACTTCGCATTACAGTAAGTAAAAATACTCTTGAAAATAATGAAGTAGAAATTCAAATTCGTAAGTCTGGAGAAGCGCTTCCTTGTGCTATTGATTCTGTAGCCACAAAAGTTACAGAGTTACTTCAAAACTTATAATAAAATTGCGATTCTAGTGAATGCTCATTAGGGTCGCAATTTTTCTTTATAAACTTGAATTAATGGACTAAATCAGTCATAATTAAATGATAGGATATTTATAATGGGAGGTAGTATATGCTTGTAGATTTTCATATGCATTCCGTTTTTTCGGATGGTGTTGAAACGCCTAAAGAGTTGTTACGTCATGCCTTAGACTGTAATGTATCTATGATGGCTTTAACCGATCATGATGAAATAGATGGCATTCAAGCATTGCGTGCTGCTCAAAAAGAATTAGATCCTAATGAATCTGTTAAAATTGTAAATGGCTGTGAATTTAGTGCTGATTATAAAGATAAGTCCATTCATATTTTAGGGTATTGCTTTGATGAAACTAATAGAGAATTAAACGATTTTATTACTTTTTTTAAAAGAAAACGTGAAGAACGTATCGATGAAATCATTAGACGCTGTAATAATGAAGGATATCACATTACAAAAAAAGAGCTTATCAAACAATTTCCTGATACTAAGGCTTATGGGCGTCCACATATTGGTAAACTTTTAATTGATGGTGGTTATGCTAAGGATATTAATGATGTTTTTAAAGGCATTTTACGAAAAGGTAGTCCTTGCTATGTGCCTAAGGTAAAAGTAGAGGTTCAACATATTATCGATATCATTCATAAAGCAGGTGGACTTGCCGTTATGGCTCATCCTAAATTGGTTACCAGTGATGAATATGTGTTGGAAATGTTAGATTATAATTTTGATGGTATTGAGGTATATCATTCAAAACATAATGATGATGATGTAGAAAGATATAAAGCATTAGCTAAGGATTATAACCTCTTTATTACGGGTGGTTCTGATTATCATGGGATTCCAGAAAAGAAACCTGATAAGTTTGGTGATTACTTAGTATCCGGTGAAGATGTATCAGAATTTATTAGTTTATTATAAATATGAGGTAGACTATGGAAGTCATTGCATTTGTAGGTAGTAGTGGCACAGGTAAGAGTCATCGTGCACTCGTAGTTGCTCATGAAAATAAAATTGAATGTATTATCGATGATGGTATTTTGATTCATGATAATAAAATCGTGGCTGGCTTTTCTGCAAAAAAAGAGTCTAGTCGATTAAAAGCTGTTCGACGCGCTATTTTCCAAGATGAAGTGCAAGTTAAGTCCGTACGTGAGCAACTAGATAAGATTAAACCTAATAAACTTATGATTATCGGTACCTCTGATAATATGGTGAAGAAGATTACTAAAGCTTTAGGTTTGCAAAATCCTGATCGTTATATTCGCATTGAAGATGTTGCAACACCTAAGGAAATTGAAAAGGCACAACATGCACGTTTGAAAGAAGGCAAGCATATTATTCCTGTTCCAACAATGGAATTAAAGCCGCACTTTAGAGGTTATCTAATCGATCCAATTAAAACCATGTGGCGTCGCCGCACTTTGAAGAAACAAGACCAAGATACATTAGGTCAAATTGGTTCTGAAGGTTTTGAGCGTTCTGTTGTACGTCCTGCTTTCAGTTACTATGGTAGACTCACTTTTGATGATGAAGTAATCATTAAATTGATTAGAAATGGGTTAAAAAAAGTAGCTGGTGTCGATGAGACCAGTATAATTTCTTTTAAAAAAAGCGACAAAGGTCAAAACGGTCTTGTTGTTGATATGGCTGTAGTTATTGAACATGGATATCCTGTTAAACCATTGATGCAACAGGTACAAAAATCTGTTCGCAATGAAATTGAATATATTACCGGCATGTCTATTGAACGTATGTCCATTAAAGTTAAGAATATTATTGAAACAAAACGTAAGATTGTTAAAGTGTAGGAGTTAGAATGAAGTCTTATTATATTTATACCTATGGTTGTCAAATGAATACCGCCGATTCTGAGCGCTTATCCCATCAGCTAGAGTCTGTTGGATATACGCCAACAGAGGAAGTTAAAACTGCAGATTTAATTTTGTTAAATACTTGTGCAGTGCGCGAAAATGCAGAAACTAAAGTTTATGGCCGCATAGGTGAACTAAAAAGACTGAAACGTAATAATAAAAACTTGATTATCGCCGTTACAGGATGTATGGCTCAAAAAAATCAGGCAGAAATGTTTAAACGAGCTCCACATATTGATATTGTATTAGGTACTCATAATATTCAACATATTAATGAGATGATTGAAGAGGTACAACGCGGTCACACGCATCAAATCAGCGTAGATATGGATAACACTGTATTACCTGAATTAGAAGCAAAACCAAATGGCTCTTTTTATGCATGGGTACCTATTATGAATGGTTGTAATAAATTTTGTACCTATTGTATTGTTCCCCATGTACGTGGTAGAGAAATTAGCCGTCCTGTAGAGGCCATTGTTAAAGAGGTTACAGAACTAGGGGCTAAAGGATTTAAAGAAATCACTTTATTGGGGCAAAATGTAAACTCTTATGGCCTAGATTTTAAAGATGGTACAGATTTTGGTACATTAGTTGATGCTCTTGATGGTATTCCAGGTATAGAACGTATTCGCTATATGACGAGTCACCCTCAAGATATGAGTAAGTCTATGATAGATGCACTTGGTAGATCTTCTAATATTGTTACGCATTTACATTTACCAATTCAATCTGGTTCTGACCGTATTCTTAAAAAAATGAACCGCCATTATACGGTGGAGCATTATAAAGAATTGCTTTCTTATTGTCGTGAAAAAATAAAAGATGTAGTGGTGACTACGGATATCATCGTAGGCTTTCCAGGAGAAACTGAGGAAGATTTTCAAGCTACATTACAGTTATTAAAAGATGTGCGCTATGATATGGCGTATACTTTTATCTATTCCAAGCGTTCTGGTACTCCAGCAGCGACTATGGATGATCAAATTCCTGAAGAGGTTAAGCGCGTTCGTTTGCAGACATTGATGGATGTACAAAATGAAATTTCTTATGAATTAAATAAATCTATGGAAGGACAAGTATTTGATATTATTATAGAGGGACCAAGTCCTCGTGATGAAGATATGTGGTTCGGTCGTACGTCTGGTAATAAAATGGTTTTATTCCCAAAAGACGAGTCCTTATCAATCGGTCAAACTGTACCAGCTTATATCGATAAAGCTCAAACATGGGTTTGTTATGGTAGTATTTTAAAATAAACGATTAGAATTAAAGAGAACTCGTCACTATTATGTTAACTCTAAGGTTAGATTTTTTATCTAAAATTAGTGTGCCAAACATATGGTGACGATGTTCTTTTTTTATCATAGATACTGATTAGAAATCATGTGTGTTATAATAATAGAATAATATAAAAGTTGTATATTGATGACTTTCATAGGTATGAACACCATTTAGATATCATATTTTCTATAAAGAAGGTGTAACTATGAATTTAGATTTAAACGCTGTAGGCGAAACGGCATTATTGACACTATATGCGAGAGCAAAAGATTACGAGTCTGTACAATCCGTATTGAAGGATAAAAAATCCTGGGAGATTATAAATCAGATTGAGTATGATTTTGATCAATTTAAAGATGTTAAGATGTCCTATTATGGTATTTTAGGACGGGCTAAAGTTATCGATAATGAGATACGAAAGTTTATATCTCTTTATCCAGATTGTATCGTCGTATCATTAGGTGCCGGTTTAGATACTATGTTTTATCGAGTCGACAACGGTTATATTGATTGGTATAATATTGATTTTGCCGGAGTGATTGAGGCACGTTCACAATTTTTTGAGCCTCATGAACGAGTACATAACGTAGTGAGCTCTATAACTGATGAATTGTGGACTAAAAATATTGAGATAAATGGCCGAAAACTATTGCTTGTTAGTGAAGGGGTAGTTATGTATCTTACACTGGATGAAATAAAGCAATTCTTAGGCTTACTGACTGATTCTTTTGAAGAATTTACCTTATATCTTGATATGATTTCTCCTTACGTGGCAAAACGTAGTAAACAACATGATATGCTTAGTAAAATGGATGTTACTTTTCAATGGGGAAGTAAGGATGGTCATGAAATTGTAGATATGAATCCTAAACTTAAACAAACTGGACTGATTAATTTTACAGGAAGTATGTTGTCCTTAGCGCCTATTATTTATAAATTGTTGTATCCGTTCATATATTTGTTCAATAACCGCATGGGTATATACGAATATAAGCGGAATCTGTGATATGACTCATAATATATGAGGTGAAAATGAGTAAAAAGCAAACACCTATGATGGAACAGTATTTAGATATTAAATCTAGATACTCTGAAGAATTACTGTTCTTTCGCTTAGGTGACTTTTATGAATTATTTAATGATGATGCGTTAGTTGCATCTCGTGAACTTAATATTACCTTAACAGGTCGACCTACAGGAGATGAGGAACGCACACCGATGTGTGGCGTTCCTTTTCATGCTGCTGAAAGCTACATTGAAACGCTCGTTAAAAAGGGGTATAAGGTTGCTATTTGTGAGCAATTAGAGGATCCAAAAGCGGTAAAGGGCATCGTTAAGCGCGATGTTATAAAAGTCATTACACCGGGGACGGTGATGACAGAAAATGGAAACGATGCACGGTCAAATAACTTTTTATCATTATTTTATATGGTAAAAGATGCGTGGATTCTTGTGTTTTCCGATGTATCTACAGGAGAAGTTATTTGGCATCGCATTACAAATTGTGAAAAACGTAGTGATATGTATGATGCACTTAGCATGTATCGACCAAGTGAAATTATATTGCCTGAAGGAACGATATTACCGCAAGATATTCGAGATTTTATTGAAAATCAATTTAGTAATGTCGTATTTTCTCCTTTTTCTACATTCTATACACAGCGTGAAGTAGCTGGAAAAGCTGTAACTCATTTTGGTGATTTAGGCCTTATGGAAGAGGACGTATGGGAAGCTTTAGGTTATATGCTTTTATATTTAGAAGATATAATTAAGTCTGAAATTTCTCATATCAGCTATGTACATCAATTAAGTGTAGGTAATCGTCTCATTCTTGATACATCTTCTTTGCGTCACCTTGAAATTACACACAATTTACGTGATGGTGGTCAAAAAGGTACTTTACTTGATGTGCTAGATCGTACGTTGACACCAATGGGGGCACGCCTTTTAAAACAATGGCTTGAAAGCCCGTTAACTGATGTAAATCAAATTCAACGTCGCCAAGCGGCCGTGGCAGAACTCATTACACGCGGTGCTGAACGCTCTCATATTCAAAGCTTTTTAGATTGTATTTACGATTTTGAACGCATCGTAGGTCGTGTTGAAACCGGATCGGTGTCTCCAAGAGATTTAACAGCACTTCGTGAATCATTAGCAGTTTTACCGGATATTAAGAATGTATTAAGTACATGTTCAAGTCTAGCTTTAACATCGATTAATGAACGCATTCAAGATCATAAAGATATTTATGACTTATTATGTCGTGCTATTGCAGAGCAACCAGCGTTGACATTAAAAGATGGTCGAGTTATTAAAGATGGCTTTAATGCTGATTTAGATGAGCTACGTTCTTTAGCGACTAATAGCGAGCAATGGCTTGCCAAGATGGAAGCGGATATTAAAGAAGCTACAGGGCTTTCAAAAATTAAGACTGGTTACAATAAAGTGTTTGGTTACTATTTTGAAGTATCACATAGTAAATCAGAACAAGTGCCAGACTATTTTATTCGAAAACAAACCTTGGCCAATGCTGAACGTTATATTACACCTGAGTTGAAAGAGTTTGAAATTAAAATTCTCAGTGCAAAAGATAAAATTATTGCGTTGGAGCACGAACTATATCAACAATTACGCAATGATATCAAACTGGTTATCAAAGAGGTACAAGAAACCGCTCGAGCTCTTGCAGACCTTGATGTACTATGCTCATTAGCATTAGTCGGATACGAAGAAAACTATATTTGTCCAACTATTGTTATGAATGGTCAAATCAATATTCGTGATGGTCGCCATCCGGTTATCGAAAAGTTTTTAAAACGAGAGGTGTTCGTACCAAATGATATTGTTCTAAATCATGATGATGAGGAATTCTTACTCATTACAGGCCCTAATATGGCAGGTAAATCTACTTACATGCGTCAAGCGGCTATTTTAATGATTATGGCACAGATTGGTTCCTTTATTCCCGCTCGTGAGGCCTCTATCTCTCCAGTAGATCGTATCTTTACACGTGTCGGTGCTAGTGACGATATTTCTACTGGTCAAAGTACGTTCATGGTGGAAATGAAAGAGGTAGCTTATATTTTAGAGAATGCTACTCACAATAGCTTGATTATTCTTGATGAAATTGGTCGGGGGACGAGTACCTTTGATGGCTTAAGTATTGCACAAGCTGTAGTGGAACATATTTGTAAGCACATTCATAGCAAGACATTGTTTGCCACACATTATCATGAGCTTATTTGCTTAGAGGAAAGTTATAGTAAATTAAAAAATTATACCGTTGCGGTTAAAGAAAAAGGAAAAGATGTTGCTTTCTTGCGCCGCATCATTAAAGGTGGTGCTGATCGCAGTTATGGTATTCACGTAGCTAGACTGGCAGGCCTACCTAATTCTGTATTAAAACGAGCTGAAGTGATTTTGGAATCTTTGGAAGATCAAAGTCACGATGCAAGTGACTTAAATAATCGAGTTATGAGGGCTCAACTTACTAATGTAGCAAAACCAGCTGTTAAACAAGTTAGTGATTCCCCACTAGGAAATTTATTTACACATTCCGTAGTAGATAGCTTATTGGAAGTCGATGTAATGAGCATGACTCCAATTGAAGCATTAAATAAATTATATGAACTACAAGAGGAGGCTCGTAAAGGAGGCGGGAAATAATGGCAACCATTCATGTATTGGATGAAACGACAATCAATAAGATAGCTGCCGGTGAAGTTGTTGAACGTCCCGCATCAGTTATTAAAGAACTCATTGAAAATTCTATTGATGCGTCAGCTACCAATATAGAGATTGAAATCGGTGATGGTGGTGTAGCATACATGCGTATTACCGATAATGGCATTGGTATGACGGAAGAGGATGCTCGCTTGGCGATTCTACGTCATGCAACCTCTAAGATTCAACAAGTAGAGGACCTCTTTGATATTGCGTCCCTAGGCTTCCGTGGGGAGGCCTTGGCTAGTATTGCCTCTGTATCTCATTTCTCTTTAATCACTCGTAAAGCAGACTCTGACTTGGGAACTCGTATTACTGTTGATGGAGGCACTTTTACCGATTGTATTCCTTATGGTGCGGCACCAGGTACGACTATCGAAATTCGAGATTTGTTTTATAATACGCCGGCTCGTCGTAAATTCTTAAAAACTGAGCGTACAGAAGCCTCTAAGATTCAAGATATCGTGGGGAAATTAGCACTAAGTAATCCACATATCTCTTTTAAGCTTATCGTCGATGATCGGGTGTCAATTATTACACCAGGAAATGGTAATATTAGTGATACTGTAGCTGCATTATACGGATATAAAACCAAGGATGATATTTTTACAGTTGCCTATGAAAGTGACTCCATTTATATCGATGGCGTAGTGAGTAAGCCGACACTTCTTAAAAGCACAAGGATATGGCAGACCATCATCGTCAATAATCGAGTGATTTCTGATAAAACTATAATGAAGGCTATCGATAATGCATACCATGCACTTTTACCGAAAAATGGTCATCCTTTGGTGGTATTAAATATTACTGTGCCTGCCGGAATGGTTGATATAAACGTACATCCTCGCAAGAGTGAAGTTAAATTCTCAGATGATAAGATTATATTTAAAGCCGTTTATCACGGTATCTTAAATGCTCTAAATAATCCACTCCATGAGAGATACGAACGAGAGTCATCATCTTATATGACTGGTACAGCTGCTAATATATCTGATGATAATGGTAATACTACTGATAGTAGTAACAGTAGTATAAATAATAGTTTTAGTTCTGATAGAACATCCTTACATGGTAATAGCACTTATGATTCTTACAGAGCACCTTCTGCTGTACATGATGAGATGCAGTCTGCAGAACATATAGCCACAGCTATAGATTATGATAAGGTCTTTGGTGGACGCCGTACAAAAGGCTATGAAGTTTTGCGCGATAAAACTTCACAGTTTGTGGAGAATCTCAAAACTAAGGGGTATACACCACCTGCACCAAAGACAACTTATGAACAAGCATCCTTTATAGATGAAAGTTTTGACGCTGTTCCTAAGGAATATACTAGTTATACTAAAGAGGATATAGAACGTTTTAAATCTTTATCTCATGACATCCGTGAACAAGATGTGGAGGAACGGACAATTCAAAACTCTGGCTTCCTACCTATGGGCCAAGTTGCGTCTTGTTATATATTAGCTAAAAAAGGTGATGATCTGTATATCATAGATCAACATGCGGCGCATGAGCGTGTGCGCTATGATAAGTTGTGCAAGTCTTCTGAATCCATTCCTATGCAATCTATTTTGGTTCCTCAGTATAGTGAAGCCACAGATGATGAAATGAATTTAGTAGAGGAAGAACGAGAAACATTACTTGATCTTGGCTTTGATGTAGAATTGGGTGGTCCTACTAAGATAAAACTTGTGGGAGCCCCTGTAGATTTAGTAGAGTCAAAAGCATTTGAAATTCTCCAATATGTATTCTCTTACTTACATGATCATCAACAACCTACTAAGGCTCAATTACGACATGAAATGTTAGCCTATGCGTCTTGTAGAGGGGCCATCAAGGCAGGTCATAATTTAAATATGTATCAAATGACTACCTTAATTGAGGATTTATTTAATACCGAAAAACCATATGTATGTCCTCATGGTCGTCCTACGATAATCAAATTTACGCCTGATGAATTAGGTAAATTATTCTTACGGTCTTAATATGAATATATTAACTACAGCTCAAAAATCTAATGAGGCCATTCAAGAGGAAGCCAAAGCTTTGGCTTCCTCTATGCATATGACCTATATAAAACGAGGTAAAACATCGATACCAGCCTTATTCTCTAAGTATCAATGCGAATATATTGCGGTTCTTGCCGGTTCTGGATTAACGATTCATTTTCCAGAAAATCAACAACATACCTTTCATTTGTCTATGGCTCAATTGCGTATACTACGTTTACAGCGTGGAGAAGGGGATCATTTAGTTAATGCTATTCAGACAATACTAAATGCTAATGAAATAAGTGATAAAGAAAAATTTTCGTTTCTTGATTGTACAATTGGCCTTGGTAGTGACAGTATTGTCGTGAGCTATGCTTTTTCTCAGGCTCAAATAAAAGGCCTAGAAGGGTCTTTCCCTATATGGCTTGCCACATCTTATGGTTTAGCTCATTATTCTCATAATGTAAAAAGTGTGGCGGACGCATTACGTCGTATTGAGGTAAGTTATGATACCTTTGAAAATTATCTACCTAATCTACCAGATGGTAGTATAGATATTATTTATTTTGACCCCATGTTCGAAGTACCTGTAGAGGATAGTCCTCAATTTAAACCACTTCGTGGACATACTGTGGAAAGTCATATTGATGATAAAATCATGGAGGAGGCTATGCGTGCTGCCTCTTGTGGTGTTATCATTAAAGAACGACCGTTTAGTTCGGTCTTTCAGAAATATCCACCTCATAAATGGGTGGGAGGCAAATATAGCCGCATAGGCTATGGTGTATATATGAAGGAGTTATAGTGAATCCCTTAATTACTATCGTTGGACCTACTGCGGTGGGCAAAACGGATCTTACCTTGGAATTAGCTGAACAACTTAATGCCGAGGTTATTTCTGGTGATGCTTACCAAGTATATAAACAACTTAATATTGGTACCGCTAAACCATCGCTAGATGAACTTAATCGGGTGAAACATCATCTCATCGATATACTGGAACCAAATGATTCATATTCGGTATCTATTTTCCAAGATCAAGCCAAAGAAATAATAGCAAGATTAAAAGAGAGAAATATTCTTCCTATTCTGTCTGGTGGTACAGGGCTTTATGTTCAATCATTATTGGAAAACTATAACTTTAATGATGTTAAGCCTGATGAAAGTTTACGAGCAGAACTAGATGAGCTATATAATACCAAAGGTATTGAAGGCTTACGAGAATATGCTTTCACCTTAGGAACAGAACATAATATAGAAATTCAATATAGTGATAAGCATCGTTTATATCGAACTATTGAGATCTTGCACTATGGTGATGTAGATTCATTACGAAATCAAACTAAAGCTGGTTTATCTTATAAAGGGCCTGTTATCGGTCTCATGAGAAACCGTGATAAACTATATGAACGCATCAATTTACGCGTTGATATGATGTTTGATGCAGGCTTGATTGAAGAAGTGGAACATCTCATAAAATTTGGTGTGAAACCAGATTGTCAAGCATTTAAAGGTATTGGCTATAAAGAAGTTGTAGACTATATAAATGGCAGTATAACATTAGATGAATGTCGTGATTTAATCAAGAAGAATACACGTCATTTTGCTAAGCGCCAGATAACTTGGTATAAACGGATGCCTTATATAGAATGGATTCATATTGACTGTAATACATCAAAAGAATATATATTTAATAAAGCTATGGATTTAATTCGTAGAGAAGGACTAGCATGACATTAGACGAAATACGTAGTAAGGCCCTTGAGATGGCTGAACCTGAATTTAAAAAGTTTGAACCTATTGCATTGGCCAATACAAAAAAGGTTTTGGAAGCCTTTAAAGTGTGCCAAGTATCTGATTACCATTTTACCGGTACTACAGGCTATGGATATAATGATGTAGGCCGTGAAAAATTAGATGAAGTATTTGCCTATGTATTTAAAGGTGAAAAGGCCATTGTACGACCGCACTTTGTTTCTGGTACACATGCATTAGCAACGACGCTAATTTCTTTGATGGGAAATGGTTCTAAAGGTACTGAATTTATCTATGCTGTTGGGGCTCCTTACGATACGATGCAATCTGTTATCGGTGCATCTCGTGAAGTGCGTGGTTCTTTAGTAGAAAAAGGCTTTACCTATACAGAGGTACCATTGAAAGATAATAGCTATGATGTAGATGCCATTTCTAAAGCTGTTAATGATAATACTAGAGTAGTAGTTATTCAACGTTCTCGTGGCTATAGCACACGTGAGCCATTATCTATCGCAGATATTAAGATTATTGTAGACTCTGTAAAAGCTAAAAATCCGAATACAATTTGTTTCGTAGATAATTGTTATGGAGAGTTTACAGAGCTTCAAGAACCTTTAGAGGCTGGTGCGGATATCATGGCAGGTTCGCTCATCAAAAATGCGGGAGGCGGTTTAGCGCCCACAGGTGGTTATATCGTAGGTCGTGAACATCTTGTAGAAGATGCAGCGTATCAATTGACGGCTCCTGGCTTAGGTGATCATATGGGTTCTTATGCACCTGGGTATCGTTTGTTTTTCCAAGGCTTATTTATGGCACCTCACGTAGTATTACAGGCGCTTAAAGGCGCTGTGTATACTGCAGCTGTAGGTGAGTTATTAGGTTATGATGTATTCCCTAAGGTAGATGCAGATCGTTATGATTTGATTCAAGCTATCAATCTGAAAAATGGAGAAGAAATGGAGCATTTTTGCGTAGGTATGCAGGCTTACTCTCCTGTAGATGCTCATGTACATCCAATTCCAGGTGACATGCCGGGATACGAAGATAAAATTATTATGGCTGGAGGTACCTTTGTGCAAGGGTCTTCTATTGAGCTGAGTGCAGATGGGCCTGTACGTCCACCATATACGATTTTTATGCAAGGTGGTTTAGTATTTGAACATTCCATGCTTGGTATTTTAGGAGCTGCTGAAGAGCTATTAAAACATAGATAATATTTAGAATCCCTTTCTTTTAGAGAAGGGGATCTTTTTATTTCAAATCTTTTCAATGTACCTAGTTCTAGGCTATAATATAAGTTGCTATAATTTTATAGCAATACTACTCGGACTTTTACACCGAACTAGTGGTTTACACGTCAGGCTTTCACCCTGATTAGTTTTATGATCAAGCGATCATTAAAAGGAGAAAGTATGGAAAAAGTTATCGCTGTAGCTATGAGTGGCGGCGTAGACAGTTCTCTAACTGCTGCAATGCTATTAAAACAAGGCTATAAAGTATTTGGTATTACTCTATGGTTATGGGTGAGTGGCACGCCCTATGATGAGGTGCCTCTTGCCGTAACAGATGCTAAGAAAATGTGTGATTTTCTTGGTATCGAGCATCATGTAATCGATGCTCGTGATGTATTCTACGAAAATGTAGTAGATTACTTTGTAAAAGAATATGCCTATGGTCGTACGCCAAATCCTTGTGTATTTTGTAACAAGAACATCAAGTTTGACTTGATGCTTAATCGTTCTCTTGAATTAGGTGCTACACATATGGTAACCGGTCATTATGCACAAGTAAATTATAATGAAAAAACAGGTTTATATGAACTACATAAAGGCATTGATCCAACAAAAGATCAAAGTTATGTTATGTACAATATGAACCAACGTATTTTGAGTCATCTTATGTTCCCATTAGGTGGTCAATGTAAGACTGAAACACGTAAATTAGCTGCTGAATATGATTTACCAGTAGCTAAGAAACCAGATAGTGTAGATATTTGTTTCTTGCCTCATGGAAACTATCAAAAGCTGGTGGCAGAAGAAATGAAGGGAAAGCCAGAGTCTGGTAATATCGTTACCGAAGATGGTGAAGTGTTAGGTAAGCACAATGGCTTATTTAATTACACTATTGGTCAACGTAAGGGACTTGGTATTGCGTATAAGTACCCATTATATGTTATTGGTTTTAATGGTGACCGTAACGAGGTCATCGTAGGTCCTAACGAACGACTCTTTACAAATCGAATGATTTGTAAGTTCTATAACTTCTTAGATGATACCATTCATAAAGAATTGAAGGCGGAAGGTAAGATTCGCTATGCAGCTAATCCTTCTCCTTGTACAGCACGTATTTTAGATGACGATACAATGGAGGTTATCTTTGAAGAACCACAACGGGCGATTACCCCTGGTCAGTCCGTAGCCTTTTATAATGGCACTCAATTATTGGGAGGTGCTGTTATCGATCGCGTATGTTAGAAAGGAGAATGCAAGTTCTTTGAACTTGTTTACATAGTATGTCAACGAAAAAGATTCGAAACTTCTGTATTATAGCCCATATCGACCATGGTAAATCTACCATCGCTGATAGATTAATTGAATATACTGGTACATTACAAAAACGTGAAATGGAGGCTCAAGTTTTGGATTCCATGGACCTCGAACGTGAACGCGGTATTACTATTAAAGCGCAATCTGTTCGCATTTTGTATAAAGCGCAAGATGGTGAAGAATATATCTTGAATCTCATCGATACTCCAGGCCATGTCGATTTCAGTTATGAAGTATCTCGTTCTCTTGCAGCTTGTGAAGGGGCATTACTTGTTGTTGATGCTGCTCAAGGTGTGGAAGCGCAAACGTTGGCAAATGTGTATCTAGCTTTAGAACATGATCTTGAAATCATTCCTGTTATTAACAAGATTGATTTGCCGTCAGCAGACCCTGATCGCGTTAAACAAGAAATTGAAGATATTATTGGTTTAGATGCATCTGATGCTGTACTATGTTCTGCTAAATCAGGTATCGGTATCCCGGATATTTTAGAAGCCATTGTAAATAAAGTTCCTGCACCACCAGATAAATCTGATGAGCCAACAAGAGCCTTAATTTTTGATAGCCGTTTTGATGCGTACAAAGGTGCTATTGCCTATGTCCGCGTAAAAGAAGGGTCCATAAAAGCAAAAGATACTATTCGCATGATGCATGATAAAAAGGACTTTGATGTTACAGAACTTGGTATCTTTACACCTAATCTTGTACCTGTACAAGAATTACCATGTGGATCAGTAGGTTGCATTGCAGCTAGCATCAAAAATGTAAAAGATTGTCACGTAGGCGATACTGTAACATTAGCTAATAATCCTGCATCAGAACCTTTGCCTGGTTATCGTAAGGCCGTATCCATGGTGTACTGTGGCCTTTACCCAACAGAGTCTAAAGATTACGAAAACCTTCGGGATGCATTAGAAAAGTTACAGCTAAATGATGCTGCCTTAGAATATGAAGCAGAAACATCTTTGGCATTGGGCTTTGGTTTCCGTTGTGGGTTCCTTGGTCTTTTGCATATGGACGTAATTCAAGAACGTTTAGAACGTGAATATAACTTGACGCTTATTACGACGGCTCCATCTGTAAATTACAAAGTGTACAAAACAAATGGGGAAATGCTTGAAGTCGATAATCCTGCTAAATTACCACCTCCAACGGAAATTGACTATATTGAAGAACCATATGTAAAGGCAACTACAATCGTACCTAAAGATTTCGTTGGTACTATCATGGAGTTATCTCAGGATAAACGCGGTGAATACCAATCTATGGAATACTTAGATGAAACACGCGTATCTGTCGTTTATCATTTACCATTGAGTGAAATCATTTATGATTACTTTGATAAATTAAAATCCGCTACAAAGGGTTATGCATCTCTTGACTATGAATTAATTGGTTATAAACAATCTCCAATGGTTAAGATGGATATTCTATTAAATGGTGATCCTGTGGATGCATTGTCCATTATCGTACATAAGGACCGCGCCGCTACACGTGGTCGTGCATTGGCAGAAAAATTAAAAGAACTCATTCCTCGTCAAATGTTTGAAATCCCTATTCAAGCTGCGGTAGGCACAAAAATTGTGGCTCGTGAAACCGTAAAAGCATGGCGTAAAGACGTTTTGGCTAAATGTTACGGTGGCGATATTTCTCGTAAGCGTAAATTGCTAGAAAAACAAAAAGCTGGTAAGAAACGCATGAAATCTGTCGGCTCTGTAGAGATTCCACAAGAAGCATTCATGGCTATTCTCAAGGTTGAGGACTAATATAATGAAAACAGATTCTAATATTTTGAGTCTGTCTACACTTGGGGATATGGGCTTGTATGTCCATATCCCTTTTTGTAAACAGAAATGTATGTACTGTGATTTTCCTGCTTATCAGAATTTACAAGATTATTACGAAACCTATGTATATGCTTTAGTTCAAGAAATCGATTTATGGGTCTCTGAACATCCAGAGTCTACATCTAAAGCTATTGATACAATTTATTTTGGGGGAGGTACGCCTACAGAATTATCGATTCAACAACTACAGATGATTCTTGATAAAATCAAAAATACTTTTACAATTACTGATGATTGTCATATTACTATTGAATCGAATCCTGGAGAGGTAGATTTACGGTATCTTACCAAATTAGTGCAATTAGGTTTTAATCGTATTAGTTTTGGTGTTCAAACCTTTGATGATAAGGCGCTCGCTATGCTGCATCGCAGTCACAATGGGGAAAAGGCTAAACAAGCTGTTTATGATGCTAAAGAGGCCGGCTTTACAGAAATCAATATTGATTTGATGTATGGTTTGCCAAAACAATGCTTAGACGATATCAAATGTAATTTAACAATCGTAGAAGAGTTGCCAATTAATCATATCTCTACCTATGGACTACAAGTAGAGGTGGGTACCTATTTATATCATTTAGTTCAGAAAAATCTTATTTCCATTCCTAGTGAAAGCATTGATGAAGCTATGTATGATACGATGATGGAAGGATTAAAAGAACTTGGTTTCGAACGATATGAGATTTCAAATTTTTCGAAGGATAACTCTTATAGTCGCCATAATTTAAAATATTGGCACTATGTAGATTACTTAGGTTTTGGTGCGGGAGCGCATTCTTTTTATAATGGTGTTCGCCGCAGTAATAACCGAAATGTAATGCCTTATATACAATCAGTTGATCGATATGTTATGCCTACTATCGATACGGAGACGATTACTTTAGAACGAGCTCAAGAGGATTTTTGCTTTTTAGCTCTTCGCACTAAATGGGGTCTTGATGAACAAAAATTCGAAGATACATTTGACGTATCCGTCTATGATTTATTTGGTACTACTTTAGAGGATTTAGTTAGTAAAGGTCTATTAGAGTATCAAAATGGAAGTTATCACTTAACCGCTGAAGGTGCCAAGCATGGAAACTATGTATTTAGTCAATTTATTCGTGAGTAATTTCTCACAGTTTCTCAAAATCTAATATGTTAGTATAAATAGGATGATGATGAATAAGCATGCTAGATTTGAGGAGGAACGATGAAGACATCTGTAATATTACACGGTTTACATAATGAATTTACTTTAGATCAAATGAAAGCATGCATAGAACTTGCTGAAAAATATGGCGGATCCTTTCGTCATGTTGTAACAGGTATACAAATTACAGGTATTGAAAAAGATGATAAGGAACAGTTAATTTCTGAATTGCCTGATGGCGTGACAACTGTTATTCATAGAGGTGTTAATTCCTTAATTGCCTGTGTAGGTAAAGGCTATTGTAAAAATGGACAAATGGAAACTAAAGAATTGGCTGATTATGTAGAGAGAAAACACTACGGCCGAAAAACATCTCATAAGTGCAAGATTGGCATCAGTGGATGTGGACGTAACTGCCCTGATGCGATGGTGAAAGATATTGCTTTTATTGGTACATCTCAAGGTTTTATGTTGGCTGTTGGTGGTAATACAGGTATGAGACCAGAAGCAGGAAAAATTTTAGCAAGAAAACTAACTATTGAGCAATCTAAAAAAGCTGTAGACATTTTGATTGATTGGTATGCTAAAAATGGTGAACCTCGTGAACGTATGGGACAATTGTTAGAAAGACTTGGAAATCCACTTGAAGGTGTAGAACTATAAATTGTAATATTTTTAGTACTAATTACTTTATGGCCCTTAGGCTATACATTTTTACAATCAAAAAGTATTTTTACTGAGAGTTTCATAATAACAAAATTATAATATATATAAACACTTATACTATTTCAGGTTTTAATAATAGAAATTTTATTAGATCAACATATTCCAATGTTTAAATTTGGGGATATGACATAAATGTAGATAGTATAAGTGTTTTCTCATTATTCTGGTTTGATTTTTTGACTAATTAATTAAAAATATCAAATTGTCTTTTTGACTAAATAGATTTTATTTGGCTTTTTAATGATTTTTTAGCTTGACAATTTTTTTTAATATGATAATATTATACATGCGATTAGCACTCAAAGTTTATGAGTGCTAACAAGAGGT
>OGIU01000565.1_pt1 | contig 21075 bp, 16 predicted proteins | sample 1571791 | NCBI WGS metagenome assembly OGIU01 (sample SAMEA2582104, study PRJEB24529) | metagenome | biome: Human gut stool | place: China | collected 2011
TTAGTAATTTCTACTGTTAATTCTTTCATGATAACCTCTTTCTATCTCGATAGGCAGAGCCTATCTCATACGTTCTAATAGATATATTGTATCAATTGTATGCGTATCAATTCAAGTATATTTAATATGATGACTAGTAGTCCCACCACTAGTTATCTGGCAATGTCTTAAAAACAAATATAATTTATATGTACAAAATTATAATAAGTTTTTTTCAGCTAATACAGATTTAGCATATTCTGTAATTTCTTCTGCTGTGTCCATAGTAAGTGCTTTATTTGCCACCTCTTCACATTCTGCTTTGGAAACAGAACGCAAGATATTTTTAATAAGAGGAATCGAAGAAGCAGTCATGGAAAATTCGTCGAGACCAAGACCTAATAAAATCATAGTCGCCACAGGATCACTAGCAAGCTCACCACACATACCTGTAAATTTACCTTGCTCATGACTAGCGTCAATGACGTGCTTAATAAGACGTAACACACCTGGATGCAATGGTTGATACAAGCTACCGATTGCTTCGTTCATACGGTCTACTGCCAATGTGTATTGGCAAAGATCATTCGTACCGATACTAAAGAAGTCTACATATTTAGCAAGGATTGGAGATATAACAGCTGCCGCTGGTACTTCGATCATAATGCCAACCTTGATATCCTTATTAAAATCCTTTCCTTCAGCCGCCAGCTCCGTCTTACATTCACTAAGCATATCATTCGCTTGTTTCACTTCCTCAACGGAAGCAATCATAGGATACATAATGTGAATGTCACCAAACGCACTAGCTCGTAATAAGGCACGCAATTGTACCTTAAAGATATCTGGGCGATTTAAAGAAATACGAATGGCACGATAGCCGAGGAATGGATTCATTTCACTTGGCAAATCAAGGCATTTCAACTCCTTATCACCACCGATGTCCATGGTGCGAATGATAACTGGTTGCCCCTTCATATCTTGGGCAACCTTTTTATATTCTTCAAATTGTACATCTTCTGTAGGCAATTCATCGTTTTCCATGTAAAGAAATTCTGTACGATACAAACCAATACCTTGCGCACCCATAGTGAGCGCATGTTTAGCATCCTTTGCCTTGCCGATGTTACCAAATAATTCTACATGGTGACCATCAGTAGTGGTAGCTTCAAGATTAGCAGATTCGCGCAACCGTTTTAATTCCTCTTGGAACGCCAACGCTTGATTTGTATACTCCGTCCAATCCGCATCAGATGGATTGATTTCTACGATACCATCAGTACCAAGAACGACTGCTTTGTCGTCATCAGCGAAACTTTCAATATCGCCGACTCCCATAACAGCAGGAATTTCGAGTGTACGAGCCATGATAGCCGCATGAGATGTAGGACCACCCGCCGCAGTGACAATGCCTTTTACCACATTTTTATCGAGAGAAGCCGTATCAGATGGTGCCAAATCATGAGCTACCAAGATAACTTCGCCAGAAATATGTGATAAACCGCGAGGATTCATACCTAATATATTGCGCATCAAACGATCGCCGATATCTTTAATATCTGCACCTCGTTCACGCATGTAGGCATCTTCCATACCAAGGAAGATATTGGCAAAGCTTTCAATTGTTTGAGACGTGGCCGCTACCACGTTCATATGGCTAGACTCAACAAGGGATTTAATTCCGTCAGACAAGGATGGGTCTTGAGCGATTTGCATGTGCGCTTCAAAAATAGCGGCCTCTTCTGGTCCCATTTCATCCAACGCTTTTTTACGAATAGTATCCAATTGTTTTAAGGTAGATGCCATAGCAGTTGCAAACTTGCCAATTTCTTCTTCTACCTTGTCTTCCGCTACAGTGTAATCAGGAATGACAATTTCCTCTTGAATATATCTATATACATTGCCTACTGCAACGCCACGAGATCCAGAAATCCCTTGAATTCGCATATGTGTTCCTCTTTCCATTTCAATTAGCTACATTACTTTTTATTTTATCATTTCTCGGTTAAACAATAAAGTAATCCAAATACCTATATCCCCTTAAATAACCGTCCCACATGGGGCATTTTTTATTTTATTATAACTCTTAATAAACGCTGTAAGCTTTCCTTATTTTCCCTTTATTTTGCTATAAATTTATACGATTCCATGCCATGCTTAAGGCCTATTTATGATATAATATTATAATATAGAATATATAATAATATATATGAGACTTTCACGGGCTTCATGGTGAAAGTCTTACTTATTGATAGGAGACTTTATGAAATTAACAAAAATGCATGGTCTCGGTAATGATTTCATCCTCTTTGCCGACCCAAAAGGGACTGAGAAAGATTACACAGACCTCGCCATTCGCCTTTGCGATCGTCGCACGGGTATTGGTGCTGATGGTCTTGCCATCCTAGTACCTTCCGAAACCTGTGATGTGCGCATGCGCATCATCAACTCCGATGGTAGTGAAGCAGAAATGTGCGGTAATGCGATTCGCTGCTTTGCAAAATACGCTTATGAACACGGTCAAACTACGAAGGAAACTTTCACCATCGAAACCTTAGCAGGCGTAATGAAGCCTACCTTGACTATCGAAAACGGAATAGTCACACAAGTTACTGTAGACATGGGCAGACCGTTCTTTAAGGCCCAAGACATTCCTATGAACGTAAACATGGATAAGGTTATCGACGTAGACCTCGATGTAAATGGTGAGACCGTAACGGTAAGCTCCGTATTGCTCGGCGTGCCTCATACGGAGGTATTCATTGACGACATTACAAAGGCCCCTGTTACGACACAAGGCCCAATCCTTGAAAAGAACGATGTCTTCCCTGCCAACACAAATGTAAACTACATTGAAGTAGTAAATGACAAACATATCAAGGTGCGCACTTGGGAGCGCGGCGCTGGTGCTACCTTAGCTTGTGGAACAGGCTCTTGTGCCTCTGCCGTTATGTCCTTTGAAAAGGGCTTAACAGGCCGTGAAGTCGATGTGGAACTCTATTTAGGTACATTGCATATTTCATACTTGGAGGATGGCACGGTGCTCATGACAGGCCCTGCTGAGGAAGTCTTCGAAACAGAACTTCCTATCGACTAAGATGAAATGGTTACAACTTATATTAAATGCGTTCCTAAGATACCAACAGGGTCGCACACTCATGCCACGGAATATAGAGCCTCTCTTAGGACTACTTACATCTATTCTCGTCATCCTCATTGCTGTAGCCAATAGCATCGCCATTGGTTACGCCTTGATTGTCGTATGGTGCATCATGGCCTTTGTATTTTATCGCAAAGGATATCAACCAAAGGAACTATTAAACCTATCGTGGACAGGTGCTAAAACGTCCATCGTGGTGATGCAAATCTTTCTTCTCATCGGCTGGCTCATCGCCATGTGGCAAGCAGCGGGTGTTATCCCTATGATCATCGCCACAGGCATCGACTTAATTAATCCGTCTATCTTTATCGTCTGTGCCTTTTTAATAACAGCTGCGGTGAGCATGCTGTTGGGTACCGCACTGGGAACTGTAGGCACGATAGGCATCGTACTCATCACGATGGCAAGAGCTGGGAGTATTCCAGAAAATATCGTGGCTGGTGCCATTATTGCAGGTGCTTACTTTGGTGATCGAAACGGGCCCCTATCCTCTAGTGCGTCTCTCGTAGCAGCCTTAACCCATACAAAGGTATCGACGAATATGTCCATCATGTTTAAAGATGGTATCCCAGCACTCATCATCTCTACAGTGCTGTATCTATTACTATCTCAGTGGTACCCACTCAATTACGAAAATAGTTTACTATCCGATACAATTCACTTTATTTTCAACATAGATTGGACATTATGGATTCCAGTCATCATCGTCATTAGTCTATTACCTTTGAAAGTATCCATCCGTTGGCCTATCGGACTCAGTGCATTAGCAGCGGCCATTCTAGCTTATACAAATCAAGGAACTACACTTTCTGAGTTGGGATGGTATACCTTAATGGGCTTTGAGCTACCGCACTACAATCCACTCGCTGATATCATTCATGGCGGCGGTCTACAAACGATGTTTATCCCTACCCTTTCGATTTTCATGGCGACTGCCATTTCAGGCATGCTTGAAGGGGTTGGCTTCTGGAACGACATACGACAACTGTTAGAACGAGCTAAGACACGGAGCGATGTATTTGCTGCCAATGTAGGCCTTGCCTTTTTAACAGGTGCGGTTGGATGCAGCCAAGCTATTGCGGTAGTTATGACGCACTCTATTATGCGTATTACCTACGCTCAACGAGGTATTCAAGATGAAGATGTGATGCTAGACTTTGAAAATAGCGGCATCCTCATCGCTCCATTGCAACCGTGGAATATCGCTGCCTACGTGCCCGTTGTCATGATGGGTACAAGTTCCGCAGGTTACGTACCATTTGCCTTCTTCCTATATCTAGTACCACTCATCTATTGGTTACGATTACGGAAGCAAGATCAACCGATCATACGCTAATTAGTATTATCTCAAAAGGGGAAATTGTATGATTTACACTATTACCTTTAACCCAGCTCTCGATTATATCGTGCGTCTTGATTACCTCAAGACGGGCACTATTAATCGTACCACCCAAGAATATGTTCTCGGTGGCGGCAAAGGTATCAACGTATCTATCGTGCTCAATAATCTTGGCATGGATACGACAGCACTCGGCTTCATCGCAGGGTTTACAGGCGAAGAAATCGTAACACAACTCAAGAAATTCGGCGTGAAAGAAGATTTCATCCGACTTCGCGAAGGATTAACCCGCATCAATGTTAAAGTAAAAGCATCTGATGAGGAAACAGAGATTAACGGCCGCGGTCCAATCATCGGTGCCGACGAATTAGAGGCTCTATACAAACAACTCGATGCGTTGACCGAAAAGGACACCCTAATCCTTGCTGGGAGCATTCCTTCTAGTCTACCAAGCGATATGTACGAACTCATTATGGAACGCTTACAACATAAAAACATCCGCATCGTAGTAGATGCTACAAAAGATCTACTCACAAAAGTCTTGCCTTATAAACCATTCTTAATTAAGCCAAATAATCACGAGCTTAGCGAAATCTTTGGTCGCACTCTCGCTACAAAGGATGACCTTGTAGAAGCTGCTAAAGCATTAAAAGAGAAAGGTGCACAACACGTGCTCATCTCCATGGCTGGTGATGGAGCTATCTTGGTTGCTGCTGACGGCACTGTATACACGAGTCCTGCCCCTGAAGGCATACTCGTAAATTCCGTAGGCGCTGGCGATTCCATGGTCGCTGGCTTTATTACGGGCTATGAAAAGACAGGCGACCTACAAGAGGCACTGTACTGGGGCATCTCCAGTGGCTCTGCCTCTACCTACTCTGAAAACCTCGCAACCCTTGAAGAAGTAAAGGCACTACTTTCACAAGTACGAGTTAAATAATTTTATATTTTATTTGCATCAAGGAGTATACATATGCAAATCACTGATTTATTAAAACCTCAATCTATTTTGCTGAATGCAGATCCTGTCACAAAGGCTGACGCCATTTATACCTTAGGCGAATTGATGGAAAAAGGCGGCAACCTCATCGATAAAGGTGAGTACTTAAGAGCTGTCTTTGCTCGTGAAGAGTCAGGTTCTACGGGTCTCGGTGATGGTATCGCCACACCGCATGCTAAATCCGGAGGTGTAAAAGAAGCAGGCCTCGCTGCTATGGTCGTGCCTAATGGTGTGGATTTTGAAGCACTTGATGGTCAACCATCTCGCCTATTCTTTATGATTGCTGCTCCAGAAGGGGCGGCTGACACTCATGTAGAGGTATTGAGTCAGTTAGCAACGATGGTGATCGACCCTGATTTCAAAGAAGCCCTTATCGCAGCTCCAACTATAGAACGTTTCTTGGCGCTAATAACAGCTAAAGAGCAAGGCAACTTTGATCCATCTGTAGAAGGGTTTATCAAAACAGCAGAGGATCAAAAAGTAACCGGTATTACTGGTGCTATCGAAGCGAAGGCTACAGAAGCAATTGAAAAGGTTGCACCTAAGATTTCTGTAGATAACCCGCATTATGATGTACTAGCTGTTACAGGCTGTCCTACTGGCATCGCACATACCTACATGGCTGCAGAATCTTTAGAGCGCAAAGCTAAAGAAATGGGCATCTCCTTAAAAGTAGAAAAAAACGGTGCCTCTGGCGTTAAAGACGCTCTTACTGCAGAAGAAATCGCTCACGCTAAATGCATTATCATTGCGTCTGACCGCCAAGTAGAAATGGGTCGATTTAACGGCAAACCTATGATTCAAACGAAAGTTGCTAACGGCATCAATAAAGCGGAAGAGCTACTAACAGAAGCTATAGCTGGCACAGCTGCCGTATATCAAGCATCTGCGGCTGACCGCGAAGCTGCTGAGATTGCAGCTAGCGCATCTGATAGCGTAGGCCGTCAAATCTACAAACACTTGATGAACGGCGTTTCTCACATGTTGCCGTTTGTTATCGGTGGCGGTATCTTGATTGCCCTCGCCTTCTTATTCGACGTATTCGATCCTGCGAATCCTAAAAACTTTGGTTCCGGCACACCTCTTGCGGCTTTCTTAATGCAAATCGGTGGCGCTTCCTTTGGCTTTATGTTACCAGTATTAGCGGGTTACATCGCTATGAGTATTGCGGACCGTCCAGGTCTTGTAGCTGGTTTCGTTGGTGGCTTATTAGCTAACCAAGGTGGCTCCGGTTTCCTAGGCGCATTGATTGCCGGTTTCGCAGCAGGTTATTTGGTATTATTAGTTAAGAAATTAGTATCTGGTTTACCTCAAGCATTAGAAGGTACAAAACCGGTTCTCTTCTACCCTGTACTTGGCGTATTGTTCATCGGTATCGCTATTACCTTTATCATCAATCCTCCTGTGTCTGCACTTAATCACTGGTTAATGGACTCCTTGCAATCCATGGGCACAACTAGCCGCGTATTGTTAGGTCTTATTTTTGGTGCTATGATGTCCGTTGATATGGGTGGCCCTGTAAACAAAGCGGCTTATGTTATCGGGACAGGTGCACTTGTAACTGGTGAATACGGTATCATGGCTGCTGTAATGGCAGGTGGTATGGTTCCTCCATTGGCAATCGCTCTTTGTACTACATTCTTCCCTAGCCGTTTCACAGAAGCAGAACGTAAATCTGGTATCACTAACTACATTATGGGCCTTTCCTTCATCACCGAAGGGGCTATCCCATTTGCAGCGGCTGATCCAGTTCGCGTATTGCCAGCTTGCATTATCGGTGCTGGTACAGCTGGTGCATTATCCATGTTCTTCGAATGCACACTACGCGCTCCACATGGTGGTATCTTTGTAGTACCAACAATTGGTAATCCACTGCTTTACCTTGCATCCATCGCAATCGGTTCCATTGTGGCTTGCTTCATCTTAGCACTTGTAAAGCCAAGTTTAAAAAATAGTATCGCTAAATAGATCATAAAATTAACCAGCCATTATAGCTTATATATAATTGATGGCTGATCATTGATTATTGATGATTGAGGATTCATAGATTATTGATTATTGATTATTGATTGTTGATTGTTTATGACGAGTTTCGACGATTAGCGGATAGTAACTAATAGTTAACATTTAGCGACTAATTGATTAATGACTCTTATCGATGGTGAAAGCAAGTGTCACACCAGTAGATATAGTAAAAGGACTAGAATGTACGTGTTCTGAACTAACCTAAAATTGGACATAATTTAGGAGGTATAGTTCAAAAATATACGTGCTCTAGTCCTTTTCTAATATTCAAAAATAATTAATATTATTTTATAATTCATTATCAAAACTACTTTCAAAAGTGGAAGCAAATCCTCAAAATTGTACAATTACATCGATTTATGTTAAACTATATAAATATTAATTAACTTTAAAATTATAAATTATTATTAGAAATCTAGTTCGGAGAGCTAATTCATGAAGTCATCCAAAAATTGTAAGGTTACTGCTGCATTTCTTGCCGCAGCTGCGTTGGGTGGTGTTGCCCATGCAGAGCCTACACTTAACATGAATGATTTAGTAGGTACGAGTACCAGTGCTGAATCAACGACACAGAGTACTACAAGTGTAGCAACTCCAGTCGTGAAACCAATGGCAACTCAGCCAGTCTTACCAACTACACCACAACCGTCCACCGTTGTACAACAACAAACACCACCGATGGCACAACCTCAACCATCCTACGTGATGCAACCAGCAACGGTTAGCCCTGTACAAACTCAACAAGTTACACCATTGCAAGCAGCACCGCAACAAGTAGTACCAATGCAATCTCAACAACAGGTTCAACCTCAACCTCAGTATGTTGTCAATAAAGATACAAAGGCTGTCATGGAACCTACATTAGCAATGCACAGCTTGATAAATGTACAGCGAAAAACTGAACCTGTTACTGTAGAGAAACCAGTAGATGGTAAGCAACAAGTACAAACTACACAAGTGCAGCGTACGCCTGTTGTGATTCAACAAGAATCCATAGCGCCATTAACTGTATCTAATACTACAGTAACAAAAGCCGTGGTAGCCAAACAAAGACTTACAATTCGCGATATTCAACGTGCTGAGCGTGAGCGTTTAGCTCAACTAGCCGCTGAAGAAGCAGCTCAACAAGAAAATATATCACAAGTTGATCAACAACAACTCGCTCAAAAACAAGTTGAAGCTCAACGTCAAGCAGCACTACAAGCTCAACAACAAGCAGAAGCCCAACGACAAGCGGCTTTACGTGCTGAACAGGAACGTATCGCGGCTCAACAAGCTGAGCAAGCGCGTATTGCAGAAGAACGCCGTCAAGCGACAGAGCTGGAACACATCCGTATCCAAGAGGAACAACGCCGTATTGCTGAGCAACAAGCAAATCAAGAACGTTTAGCGGCTCAACAAGCTGAGGCTCAACGCCAAGCAGCGATTAGAGCCGAGCAAGAACGTATGGCCGCTCAACAAGCTGAGGCTCAACGCCAAGCTGATATTAGAGCAGAGCAAGAACGTATCGCCGCTCAACAAGCCGAGGCTCAACGTCAAGCGGCTATTAGAGCGGAACAAGAACGTATAGTGGCTCAACAAGCCGAAGCGCAACGCCAAGCAGCGTTAAAAGCTGAACAAGAGCGTATTGCAGCTCAACAAGCTGAAGCGCAACGTCAAGCTGCTTTAAAAGCGGAACGTGAACGTATCCTCGCTCAACAAGCCGAAGAAGAACGCTTAGCCGCTGAAGAAGCAGCTCGCCAACGTGCCGAAGCTGCCGCTAAAGCCGAAGCCGAACGACAAGCGGCTTTAAAAGCTGAACAAGAACGTATCGCTGCTGAAAAAGCTAGAACTGAACGCGAAGCAGCTATTAAGGCAGAGCAAGAACGTATTGCGGCTAAACAAGCGGAACTTGCAAGACAAGCTGCAATCCAAGAAGAGCAAGAACGTTTAGCTGCTGAACAACTAGCAAAAAAAGAAGCTGAGGCCACAGCCAAAGCACAAGCTGAAGCCGAAGCTAAGGCTAAAGCAGATGCAGAGGCTGCTGCTAAAGCTCAGTCCGAAGCCGAGATAAAAGCTAAAGCTGAAGCTGACGCTGCTGCTAAGGCTCAAGCTGAGGCAAAAGCTAAATCTGAAGCTGAGACTAAACAAGTTCAAGAGAGCAAATTACCGCAATCTTATGTAGATGCTCGTAATACAGCCTCTACAAAAGGCTCTCCTGTAACAGAAGAGAAAAATATTCTTTCCCAACCAATGGATCCACCATTGCAAGCCAATGCATCTGCAAAAATTAGCCTTGCCTTTGACGCGAAAAATTACGAATCTATGTCTACGACAGTAGATAATAAGGAAATCAAATATCGCGCCTTCGAGTATATCCCTTACGTGGCTAATCCAATCGACATAGATCAGCAATACATGAACATTTATGTACCAGAGGAATATTTCAACAACGGCACTATCAACGGTTACAACACCCAAACAGCCCCTATCTTCATGCCAAATGCGGTAGGCGGTTATATGCCAAGTCAAGCTATGACTCCAAAAATGGAAAATGGTAAACCTAACAGTGTTCTTTACGCATTATCCCGTGGTTATGTAGTAGCTTCCCCTGCTACACGTGGTCGTACCAATAAAGCTTCCGATGGCAACTTCATCGGTAAAGCCCCTGCTGTAATCGTTGACTTGCAAGCAGCTACAGCTTACTTACATGCCAACGATTCCACTATGCCAGGCAATGCAAACCGCATTATCACAAATGGTACAAGCGCTGGCGGTGCGGTATCCTTGTTACAAGGCGCTGCGGGTAACAGCTCCGACTTCCAACCGTATTTACAAGCATTAGGCGCGGCTACAGCGGCAACGAATGTATACGCAGTTTCTGCGTACTGCCCTATCACTAACCTTGATGCGGCAGATATGGCTTATGAATGGAGCTATAAAGGTATTACCTCCTTCAACAAAGTAACGATGGGTCAAGGCGAATTGCCTCAAGCTAATGTAGGTGGTAACGCTGCTCCACCTCAACGCACAATACAACGTGTAAACTTGAATGCTGATGATGTAGCATACTCCAACTTACTAAGTGAACACTTCCCTGAATACGTAAATAATTTACAATTACATGACTCCATGGGGCGTGTCTTAAAATTAGATAAGAATGGTAATGGTACTTTCAAAAATTATGTGAAAGCGTTTATTATTGATGCAGCTAATAAAGCACAAGCTAAAGGTACTGATTTATCTAAACATACATACCTTGTAAGAGATAATAAAACCGGAACTATTAAAGATATTAACTGGGAAGCTTACAACCAATTTGTAAGCCGTTCTAAAGCACCAGGTGCATTCGACTCCCGTTCTAATGACTCTGGCGAGAACAACTTATTTGGTACAAGTACAACAGATAACAATCACTTTACAATTACTGCAGCTTTACACGATACAACATCTAACCAAAATGTATACGTAGAAAATGCTAAAATTGTTACTATGATGAACCCAATGAACTATCTAGGTTCCCCAGCAGCGACAAATGCGCAGTTCTATCGTATCCGCTATGGCACAGCTGATAGCAATACATCCGTAGCTATTCCATTAATTGTAGGGACACGTGCTCAGAACCTTGGATACCAAGTGGATATGGCAACACCATTTGATGTAGACCACTCTGGTGACTATGATCTAGATGAATTATTCAACTGGATGGACAATATCGTTAAAAACGGTAGATAATTACAATTAAATACTTACCATAACATAAAAGGAGCTACCTAGTAGCTCCTTTTACATTATGCCAATTTTTTTTATGTCAAATTAAGTATCCCTAAAATAAACTTTTGCTGTGTAAAGCCAAAAAAAGCCCCTCTAATGAGGGGCTTTGCTATATTAGGAAAGCATGTTCACTACTTTCACCAATCATATTCTATTACACTTCAGGGAATAAAGCTGTAGATAAGTAGCGTTCGCCTGTATCAGGGAGAATTACTACAATATTTTTACCTTTATTTTCAGGGCGTTTTGCCAATTCTTGAGCCGCCCAAAGCGCAGCACCAGAGGAAATACCTACCAATACGCCTTCTGTGTGACCAAAAGCTTGAGATGTAGCAAAAGCATCCTCGTTAGAAACTTGGATTACTTCATCGTAAATGTTAGTATCCAATGTATCTGGAATGAAGCCAGCACCTAAGCCTTGGATTTTATGAGGGCCTGGTTTACCATTAGATAATACAGGAGAATCTGCTGGTTCTACGGCAACCACATGTACATCAGGGTTTTGTTCTTTTAAGTAACGACCTGCACCTGTCAACGTACCGCCTGTACCAACACCAGATACGTAGATATCTACGGTACCATCAGTATCTTGCCAGATTTCAGGGCCAGTTGTTCTGTAGTGAATTGCAGGATTAGCTTGATTTACGAACTGACCTGCTTCAATAGCACCAGCTGTAGCCGTTACGATTTCCTTAGCTTTTGCAATAGCGCCTTTCATACCAAGAGAACCGTCAGTCAATACGAGCTGAGCGCCATAACCAAGCATTAATTTACGGCGTTCAATGGACATTGTTTCAGGCATTACGATTACAACTTTATAGCCAAGCGCAGCACCTACAGCAGATAAGCCAATACCTGTGTTACCAGATGTAGCTTCTACAATTGTACCACCTGGTTGTAATTCACCAGACTCAACAGCCGCTTGAATGATTGCTGCTGCGATACGATCTTTTACAGATCCACCTGGGTTAAAGTATTCCAATTTAGCAAAAATATTTGCTTCTGCACCAAATTTAGCACCAAAACGTGTAGCTGCCAATAATGGTGTTTTACCGATTAATTCAACAAAAGATTTAGCAATTTTAGACATAGTGGTCACTCCTTAATTAAATAGAACCATCCCAATTATCATATTTTGTATCAAGTTTAGCGTAAGTCCCATCAATTACATCTTGTAGGGTTACGTTTTCTAAATAATCATGAATATAGTTTTGTAAGCCTGCCCAGAAACCAACGGTGCGTTCGTTGATTACTGTATCAGTACTCACCCCTTCATCAAGGGTAGATATGATAGCCATCGATTCCTCAGTAGCAAGCAATATTTCAATAATTGTGTACTCCTTAGGGTTTTTAGACAATCGATATCCGCCGTATTTACCGCGGATACTATCCACTAGGTTAGCAGCGCCTAAACGAGCTACGATACCTTCTAGGTATTTTTCAGATATGCCTTGTCGTTCTGCCACAGATCGCAAGGAAACTGGTTTATCTTGCCCTTGCTCTGCCAAATCGATGAGAACCATCAATGCATAACGACCTTTTGTGGAAATCCTCATATATCTTGCCTTTCTTTGTAAACGTTAGTGTTAAACACACCCATATTAAAAAGTGCTTATATTATATTTATAAAGCTATTTATAAAACCTTTCATATTAATAGGAATTAATTTCATTATAGACCACTCACTATAAAAATGCAAGAACTTATTTCCTACTTTTATAAAGGGATATTAACAACACAAAAGGACCAGCCCGAAGGCCAGTCCTTTTGCGTATAGTTTGTAGTTTGTTATATGAGGTTTACCATGATGAATTGGAGAGGGTTCATCTGGTATTGGGACTTACCGTATCGTCAGGAAAACGATGCGCGCCCGTGTTTATGTCATTTGAGGAGTTATCTAGATTACTCTAGCATTTAAGTATAAGTTTCTTAATTAGATTTTACCTACAAGATCAAGACCTGGTTTCAAAGTGTCTTTACCTGGCTTCCAACGTGCAGGGCACACTTGATCGCCATGTTTAGCTACGAATTGAGCAGCTTGTACTTTGCGAACCAATTCTTCAGCGGAACGGCCGATACCCATATCATGAATTTCTGCTGTACGCACGAAGCCTTCTGGATCTACTACGAATGTACCACGGTAAGCCATAGCAGATTCTTCTTGGAATACATCGAAGAAGTCAGCCAATTCATGTTTTTTGTCAGCTAACATGTAGTACTCGATCTTATTGATGCTTGGAGAAGCATCAGACCATGCTTTGTGAACGAATTCGGAGTCACAAGATACGGAGTAAACTTCGCAACCCAATTCTTTCAACTCTGCATAGGAGTTTTGTACGTCTTCCAACTCAGTAGGGCATACGAATGTGAAGTCTGCTGGATAGAATACGAATACAGACCATTTACCCAACACGTCTGCAGTGCTAACTTTTACCAATTCAGGTTTTTTGAAAGCATCAAGTGTAAATTCAGGAAGTTGTTTACCAATAATAGACATGTTATGTCCTCCTTATTTGAGTTCCATATTTAACGAATATATTTACATTGGTGTACTTAGCACCATATCTATATCTATCTTTGTCTATATAATAACAAATATCATTCAATATTGCAAGCGTTATTTTTAAATTTATCGATATATTTTTCCAACTTTTTTCGATGTAAGAAAAAAAAGAAGAAAGATGCTCATTTCTGAGCATCTTTCTTCTTTTTACGTACTACAACAGACTTACTGTTCACAGTAGCGTGATCAAAAGCGATTAAACCCGCAATATTAGCAAGCCCTCTCCGTGCTATGTGACCAGTTGTAGATTGTTCTTTTCCCGATTTACCATATACAAACTGCTCTAGTTTGAGTGCAGCTAATATAAATAAACCTATAATAGATAAAATAGATCCCATCGCTTTTATCTATTTTTTAAGTTCTAAGATTGCATCTACAAAACCACGGAATAATGGATGTGCATTATTTGGGCGAGATTTAAGTTCTGGATGCGCTTGTGTACCAACAAAGAATGGATGGTTTTTTACTTCAATACTTTCAACAAGGCGGCCATCTGGAGATGTACCAGAAATCACAAGACCTGCATCGGTCAATTGTTGACGGTATTCATTGTTGAACTCATAGCGATGACGATGACGTTCATAAATCAAATCTTCCCCATAAGCTTCGTGAGTTTTCGTACCGGCTTCCACTTTGCATGGATAGATACCTAGGCGCATTGTACCGCCTTTTTTATCTACATCAACTTGATCACTCATCAAGTCAATTACTTTGTATTTAGCATTTTCATCGAATTCGCTAGAGGTTGCTCCTTCCATGCCACATACGTTACGAGCAAATTCCATTACTGCAGATTGCATGCCAAGGCATAGACCAAGATATGGAATATTGTTTTCACGAGCGTATTGGATTGTGCGGATTTTACCTTCTACACCACGGGAACCAAAGCCACCAGGCACGATGATACCTTCAACACCTTCAAATACCTCTTTAGGATCTACAGATGTATCATCAAGTTCTTCAGAGTCAATCCAACGAATATTCACTTTAGTACCCGTAGCAATACCAGCATGATCTAGAGCTTCAACTACGGATAAATACGCATCATGCAACGCTACATATTTACCAACAATAGCAACTGTAATATCTTTATTAGGATTCAAGATCTTATGAACCATTTCTTTCCATGCAGTCATATCACATGGACGATCTTCAAGACCTAACTTTTTGATAACAATATCGTCAAGACCTTGATCTTGCATCATCAATGGCACTTCATAGATAGAGCTACAAGTTTGATTTTCAATAACTGCTTCAGGTTCTACGTCGCAGAACAAAGCAAGTTTCTCTTTCATATCATCAGAGATATGTTTCTCACTACGACATACCAAAATATCTGGTTGAATACCAATGCTACGCAATTCTTTTACACTATGTTGTGTAGGTTTTGTTTTCAACTCGCCTGCGGCATTGATGTAAGGCACCAACGTAACGTGAATGTAAAGTACATCGTTACGACCTACTTCTTTTTTCACCTGGCGAATAGCTTCCATAAATGGCAAGCTTTCAATATCACCTACAGTACCCCCGATTTCAGTGATAACTACATCAGCATTATCCTCTTTACCTACACGGTAAACATTTTGTTTAATTTCATTTGTAATATGTGGAATTACTTGTACAGTGCTACCTAGGTAATCACCTTTGCGTTCTTTATTGATTACAGACCAATATACTTTACCAGCTGTAATATTGGAACGTTTACTAAGGTTAATATCGATAAAGCGTTCATAATGGCCCAAATCAAGGTCAGTTTCAGCGCCGTCATCTGTTACAAATACTTCACCATGTTGGTAAGGGCTCATCGTACCCGGATCGATATTAATGTATGGGTCAAATTTTTGAATCGTTACATTGAAACCGCGGTTTTTTAGTAAACGCCCCAAAGATGCTGCTGTAATTCCCTTCCCAAGAGAAGAAACAACGCCGCCAGTTACGAAAATATACTTAGTTGCCATGATGCCTCCCACCTATTACATTTTTTCCGGAGCGGAAATACCTAAAATACCCAAGCCTTGACGAAGAACGAGGGCAATCGCTGTGATTAATCCAAGACGAGCTTGTTGCAACGCTGGATCTACGCCAATGATACGACCTTGACGGTAGAATGAATGGAACATGCTTGCCAAATCGTATAAGTACCGAGCAATACGATGAGGTGCACGATGTTCAGCAGCTTGAACGACCTCTTCCGGATATTCAGCTAATTTCTTAATTAATTCTAATTCCATTTCACTTGTAAGTGTTGTGAAATCAGTTTCACTATAATCGCCAAATGCGATGCCAGCTTCACGCACTTGGTTGTAAATACTGTGAATACGAGCATGAGCATATTGGATATAATACACCGGGTTGTCATTACTGCGAGATTTTGCCAAATTAATATCAAAATCAAGTTGGCTATCCAAGGAACGCATCAAGAAGAAGTAACGAGATGCATCTACACCAACTTCATCGATTAATTCATCTAATGTAACGCTATCACCGCTACGTTTAGACAATTTAACTAGTTGTCCGTCACGGAACAATGCTACCATTTGTAATAGCAATACTGTTAATTTATCAGGGTCATAACCGAACGCCGCCATAGCCGCTTTTACACGGCATACATAACCATGGTGGTCAGCGCCCCAAATATCAATCATTTCTTTAAAGCCACGATCAAATTTATTGCGATGATACGCAATATCTGCCGCCAAATATGTAGGAACCCCATTATCACGGATAACTACGCGGTCTTTATCATCGCCATAGTCAGTAGATTTTAACCACAAAGCTCCATCTTTTTCATACACTTTACCTAGAGCCTTCAACGCCTCTACGGAGTGATGAATTTCATCAGTTTCATGAACTGTACGTTCAGAGAACCAATTATCGAACGTAACGCGGAAGTTTCTTAATGTTTCTTCTAAGCGAGCTAATTTTTCTTTTAAGCCCTCTTCCTTGAACAATGCTACGCGATCAGCTTCAGTCATAGCGTTTAGTTTATCAAAGCCTTCTCGTTCTGCAATCGCTTTCGCTGTTTCAATAATATCTGGGCCACGATAGCCATTTTCAGGGAACACTAAAGCCCCTTCTGGAATATCGAACTCAGGCATAGAACCGTCTTCATTGCGTTTAGGTGGGAATACTAATGTAGCACCTTGTAACTCTTGGAAACGGTACTCAATGGAAATAGCCATGTTGTCGATTTGATTACCCGCATCATTGATATAGTATTCAGATTGTACATTGTAACCCGCTGCACGTAACAAGTTTACAAGAGCACTACCGTACGCAGCACCGCGACCATGACCTACGTGCAATGGCCCTGTAGGGTTTGCACTTACGTACTCTACTTGAATCGTATCGCGCGCACGCAATGGTTGAACACCATACTCAATACCAGCATTCAAAATGGCTTTTAACGTATCGTACACCATATCAGATTTCAAAAAGAAATTAATAAAACCTGCGCCGGCAACCTCAGTACGTTCAAGCCAATCAAAGTTCATATGACTAATCAAAGCTTCAGCAATAGCTCGAGGATTTTGACGAGCTACACGAGCGGATTTCATAGCGATGTTTGTAGAAAAATCACCGAATTCCTTTTGAGGTGGCACTTCGAGAACGATTTCTGGATATTCCCCAGCCGGCAAATCACCGCTGTTAATCGTATCTTGTAATGCCTGTTCAATCCCCGATTTCAGGATTTCCTTCATGTCCATGCTCTATATCCTCCCGCACGTCTATATCTAACTGATTATAAAATTGCCATTCACCTTCAACGGAAATATCATATCCTAAATGAACATGACCTACGCCATCATGAAAGTCTACTGTTAATTCATGAGTATTTACAGCCATATGTAAATCACCATATGGTGTTTCATATACGGCTTCGCGTTCTTCACCACGGACGTATTGATGACGCATATTGACAGCCCCTGTTCGAAGCAACACGATAGAATCATCATGGATTTTAATGGTCGTCTTAACCCCATCCAATCCAGTCACACTAGATTCTTCATAACGCACATATTGAGCACTACCCTTTTCATGTGACGTACCTGGGGAAATCAGTTCCACTACGGTATCCTTGCCATCCATATCTCGTTGTACACTCTTTACGGACACTAGAACCCGCTTCATTTTTAACCTCCATGGTAGTAATTAATCATCATATTATACCATAATCAAGGACTATTTTGCACCCTTAATGAGTCCCAATTTCTTAGTCTTCGTCATCTGTTTAATAGCACATTCTCTGCGTTGTGCTTCTTGTTTTTGATGAAAGCTTTCAGAATATACTAAGGTCACAGGACGACGTCCTCGCGTATACTTTGCACCACCTAAGATATGTCCATTATGAGCATCTATTCGACGTTTAAGATCTGTAGTCCATCCACAATACAAAGAATCATCTGCACATCGCACCAAGTACACATAGTGCCGTTCTTCAGACTTAGCATCCTTATTTGCCATTTTTCGCATCATCAGTGATTGGTTCCAATGTGATAGAATTGATAATTACAGGTTCAACTGGTTTATCATTGCGGCCAGTCTTAACCTTGCCAATTTTTTCAACTACATCCATACCTTGTACTACAGTACCAAAGATGGTGTGTTTATTATCTAACCAATCCGTAGGACCTAAGGTAATGAAAAATTGAGAGCCTCCTGTATTAGGGCCACGGTTTGCCATGGCAAGAACGCCCATTTTATTGAAATGTAAATCATTGGAGAATTCATCAGGAATTGTATAGCCCGGTCCACCAGCACCTGTGCCATCAGGATCTCCACCTTGAATCATAAAGCCTTCGATTACACGGTGGAATGTAACACCGTTATAGAAGCCTTTTTTAACAAGATAGTCAAAGTTTTTAACCGTAATCGGAGCTTTAGAGCCTAACAAACGAACCTTAAACTGACCATAATTTGTATCAAAAATAGCATATTCATCTGCAATCGGCGCATTCGTAAAATTAGGCATCGCCACGGTTTCTGCTTTCACAGTATTACCTTGTGGTTGTTCCCCACTTTTTGTACCACATGCTGTTGTACCAAGTACTGTAATCCCCAACATTGCGCATAAAGCCAAGCGTTTCCAGTTCATATGTCCCCCAAAATACTAATATTATATTTAACTAAATGTAGATTTAAAATTTACATAGAAAAACCGCTCAACCCATGAGCGGCTCTTTTTTAGTATATCATATTATGGCGCTATTGAGATTAAAAATATAAAAAAATAATATAACAACAAAAAACAGAGCTTCAAAGGAGCTCTGTTTTTGTAGGCCTCAACTAATCACTTAGTTAATTTGATTATTTAGAGTCAAATTGGTCTGGAGTTGTATTATTATAAGACTCAATATAATTATTGAAATTCTCAATCATTTCGTTAAGATTATTTTCATTTGCATCAGTAAGTACTTGACGTACAGAACCAACTACAGAGTTATAAGAGTTAACAAGCACTTCTCCACGATCATTATTTATGCTCTTAAGCAATGTTTGAATTTCATTAAGTTCTTTTTCTACAGCTTGTTTGTCTGCATTTTTAGGAGCTTTTTCTACATTTTCTACAAGAGTAGTCAAGCGAAGCGTAGATTCCATTGCTGCTGCATAGCCTTTTTTACCGTCTTTTTTCAATTTTTCGATTTGTTTCTTAGTTTGTTCAGTGTTAGCTTTGTTAAGAGCATCATTGAACTTCGCATAAGCTGCATCAAATTTTTCTACTTGTGCTACGTATTTAGCTGCTAGTTCTTTACCTTTAGCACCACCATCGTTCATGTAGGCTTTAGAGTCATCATAAGCTTTCAAATCTTTGAATGTTGGTACTAATTCATTAAGAATATTTAATACATTATCGCGTTCTGTGTCAACTTCTTTAAATGTAGAACCTTCTTTTTTAGATTTTTCCAAAGCATCTTTTAAAGTATCATAGTGAGGTTGACGACCAATAGCACCTTCTTGGAAACCACCCTTTAATTTAGCCAAACTATCTGCATAGTTTTGACCCCAAGTTGCATTGTCACCATTGAAGCGATTTGTTGCATCAATAAGTGTATTAAGCTTAGCAGCTGCTTTCTCATCGCTACCGCCATCAACTACGGAGGATACTACGGAGCCAATGCCACCCGCTTTATCACTGCCGCAACCAGAAACAAATAAACCTGCTGTCAATGCCGCTACACAAAGTAAAGTTGAAAATAATCTGCGTTTATTGTTCATATCTTCTCTTCTCCTTTTAACACATGAATATTGAACTAAGCGCATTATACTAACTATACTACACCAATTCTGTAGCCACAGCTACAAAAATAAATCTTCATATAAACTTCACCTGGCTTAGGGGCATTAGCGATAATTAATCAATCCATTTAAAATGCTTACACGCATTATAAATGCCATCTTTATCACAGTCTGTAGTAATATAATCAGCCTTTGCCTTTAATTCAGGGCGCGCATTACCCATAGCAATATTTAGCCACTCAGGCCTAAACATAGACAGATCATTATACCCATCACCAAATACAACAGCTTGATTCGGCTTCATTCCAAAGTGTTCAAGCATATTACGAATACCCAACGCCTTTTCCATAGGCTCATATAGGACACAGCCATCACCATAACGAATGAGCTTATGTGTCATATGCTCGATATCTTTCTCCTCTTCCTCTCCTTCCTTGAAAAACACATAAATCTTATAAAATTCTTCAACACTATGAAAGTCAAAATTAGGGTCTACAGTTGTTTTAAATACATCCCAATTTGGATGCCACTCTAAAATTTCCTTATACGGCGTAATACGGCCGAGTTTATTACGGTCAGTTACGGCCCAAGGAATATTATGTGATTCTAAATACTCTAAATATTTAATACATGCATCACGATCCATACCTATCATGGATACCAATTCATTATTAACAGTGATACTGTGACCACCATCTGCTACGAAATCAGTAAGGCCTGCTTGCTCTGCGAAACGCTTAGCATCCACTTGAATACGACCAGTTGCTAAGGCTACACGGTGACCACGACGCTTTAACTCATCTAAACTGTATTGAGCACTTTCAGGGATTTTACCTTCAGGCCATACAGCTAAGGTATTATCGATATCGAAAAAGAAAAACTTCTGCTCCACAGGCCCTCCTAATCACGTCCACTCATCAGCTTAAACCGCTCTTTTTGTTTTACATCTGGATATTTTTCATGGTCCACATCACTCAAAAACATATCTAGTGGTCGTACATATAAGTCACGTTGATCAT
>OGIU01000572.1_pt1 | contig 21004 bp, 19 predicted proteins | sample 1571791 | NCBI WGS metagenome assembly OGIU01 (sample SAMEA2582104, study PRJEB24529) | metagenome | biome: Human gut stool | place: China | collected 2011
CAACTTGCTACGGCCGCCCGCCAACTGCTCGACCAAGCCGGCTTCCCGAACGCTAAGATCACCGCCTCCAATTCGCTAGACGAAGGCGTCATCTCCTCCTTGCTTGAACAAGGAGCGCCCTTAGATAACTTCGGGGTTGGCGACAAGTTGATCACCAGCGGTTCGGCTCCGGTGCTAAGCGGAGTTTATAAAATGGCCGCCCTGACCGAAAACGGCCGGTGGCAGCCCAAGATCAAACTCTCCAACTCACGGTCCAAGATCACCCTGCCGGGTAAGAAACAGACCTACCGCCTCTTCCACCCCCATTCCAAAACCGCCTTCGCCGACGTGATTACCCTGGCCGACGAAGAACTCACCGCCCCGCTAACGGTCACCAACGTCGACCCGCTCTCCACATTCAGCCAACTCACCCTAACCGACTTTGTGGCCCAGCCGCTGCAAGTCCCGGTGGTTAGTAAGGGCGCCCAACCGGTGGAAACCGACGTGCTGGCGATCCAGGAACGAACCCAGAAACAATTAGCCCAGTTACCGGCCGCCACCAAGCGCTTGGTCAACCCGGACGCTTACCCGGTCTACCTCTCCCCTAAGTTGGCCGCCTTGCAACAGGAGTTAATGAAGGAGCACCAGCAGTGAGTGCGATCCAACCTCCTCGATAGGCCGTATGGCTAAGCTAGGGCGAACGGTTGGTGCGCCAGCACCGTTCTTCGGCCAGACTTAGCCACTAGGCCTGCGGTTGGGGAGCACGTTATGGGAAGTGCGGACAAACCTCCTCGACAAACCGTATGACTAAGCTAGGCCTATTTGATAGATTGAGGAGCACTCTTTTTTGCGCCCAATTTTAGATTTGTCGTGTCTCCCTTGGCCACCACGCTAACTAAAAAAGCTGGAAGGAAATGAATTCCCTCCAGCATTTTTTATTTATTGATCCTTTTTTAACGCGTGCACGACCGGCAGGGCGATCGCCGGGACCACCAGGGCGGTGACCAGCATTTCAACCAGGCCGTTAGTGGTTACCACCGCTAGCAGGGCGGTCGCCAGGTTGCTGGTGGTGGCGTGATAGGCACTCGCCACCGCCGGGGTGTTAGCGAACAGGTAAATACCGCCGAGCACCAAAACGGTGTTGGTGACCGAGCCCATTAGCCCGGCAAAGCAGGCCGCCAAACTTGGTGAGACCACCTTTTTGAGGCCGATAAAGACCCAGCCGGCCACCAGCCCGATTAAGAGCCGGGGCACAAACGAAATGAGCGGGTTAGTGAAAATCAACGGTGCTAGCGGGCTGGACGGGTAAACAAAGGCCCGCACCCAGGTCAACAGGCCCCAGACACCGCCGACAACCATCCCTTCCCGCGGCCCCCAGACAACGGCCACCACCCCGACGGTAATCGGTAAGGTGGTAATCGATAAGGGACCGAGCGGGAGGTTTCCAATCATCGGGATCAGGTCTTGTAAGACGATGATCACAATCAGCAGGGCCTGCGTGGTCAAGCGCTGAATCTGTTGACGATTTTGCATTCCATTTCTCCTCTATACCATTCTCAGTTAAATAATCTTTAATATTTTACCACAGTTCCTAACTTTGCGGGCTCTTTTCCGGGCGATCAGGCGACTTTATGCGCTTTATTGCGGTATACTTGGTGAAAAACGAAAAACTGATGGGGTGAAAAATTATGGGCGTAAATTTTCGGACCGGCAATCCAATTTGGGTTTACTACACCGACGTTGATACCGGTATCAACCTGCGCGTGCCAACCCTCTTAAAGGGCATGGCGGGCGAACAGTATGTGGTGCACCAATTGGACATCCCGCGCTATAAATTCTTTAAGGCGACTGGTCCTTTGACCGGCACCTTTGACGACCGCCAAAAGACGGTCCACTTGTACTACCGGAAGCAAACTTGGCACAAGATCAAAGACGTGAACCTGTACTTACAAACGATGGCCCCGACCACCCTCTTCGACCAAGTGGACGGGATGCCGGTGGAATCACCCATGCCGGCCGGGCTCTTTTTGCGGGCCTTCCAGCTAATCGAAACCACCAACCACGTCCTCTGGTACCAGATTAACGCCGACCGCTGGGTTAAGGAGGGCGACCATCTGCGGGTGTTGGCCCACGACCCTTACGCCGATGAGCCGTCGCCGGTCCGGGCCAACCTGGAGAGCGACTTCACCTACCTCAAGTTGAACCACCTGCCGGCGACGGTCGACTTTGTGCCCAACGGTAAGGTCGCCGTTTACGACCAGGCCTACGGAACGGAAATCGGCCAGGTGGCTGACGGTCAGAAACTGATCCTGACTGGTAAAATTATGGATGATAACGGGGTCGTTTGGTACGAGGCCGTCGATCACGGCTACATCAACGGTTCCTACTTAAAACTGGAAGAAGATTAAGGAGAAGAAGATGACAGAAAAAATCGCAATTGTCGGCGTAGGCGCCATGGGGGGCGCGATCGCCAAGGGGCTATATAACACTAAACAATACCAATTACTGGGGTTAAACCCGGTTAACCCGCGGGTCACTCAGCTGGCCGAGGACCTGGAGATGACGGTGGTTAACAATCCGGCCGCCTTGGTCAACTTAGCCCCGGACTTGGTGATCCTCACCACCCCGGCGCCCTTGACCGTCGCCACCGCCCGGTCGCTGGCGAACCTACCAACCACCACCCCGGTGGTTTCGGCCGCCGCCGGGATCACCCAAGAGCAGCTACAAGCGGTCCTCGGTGACCGCCCGCTGGCCACCATGATCCCCAACACCCCGGTCGCCGTTAACGCCGGGGCGATCGGCCTCGCCCTACCGCAAGAGATGGTTGAACCGGCCGGCACCCTGATTAAGGAGGTCTTGGGCAGCCTGGGCACGGTGATTGAAGTTAAGGAAGCAGACCTTGACGTCGTGGGCGTGATCGGCGGTTGCGGTCCGGCCTTTGTCGACGTGATGATGGACGCCCTGTCCGACGGGGCGGTCAAGCACGGGCTCAACCGCCAAGTCGCCTACCAAGTCATCGCCGCCATGGTCGCCGGGACCGGGAAACTAGCCCTGGAGACCGGCCTGGCCCCGGCCCTCTTGCGCGACCAAGTCGCCTCGCCGGGTGGCACCACGATCCGCGGGATTGACGCCCTCGAACAGCACGGCTTCCGGGCCGGCTTGATTGAGGCCGTCGACCAGGCTTCCGGGGGCCACTATGTCGATTAAGCACCCACGCCTGGTCGGTAACACGATCCTCTGGGTCGTCGCCGCGATCTGGGGGAGCTCCTACGTCTTGATGAAGATGGTCACTAACGCCCAGATGCCGGCCGGAATGATCAACGGCTGGCGGGGCTTGATCGCCGCCAGCTTCGTCGGCCTAATCTTTTTTAAAAAGTTGCGCCACATGAGCGCCCACGACGTTCACGTCGGCATCGTCGCCGGAATCATCAACTACATCGCCTTTCAGTGTGGCACGATCGGCCTCTTTTACACCACCCCGGCCAACAACGCCTTTTTAACCGCCACCTACGTCGCCATGGTCCCCTTCCTAGCTTGGCTGGGCCACCAACGGCCCCGCCGCCAGGACTTCTGGGCGGTCGGCGTCGCCATCATCGGGATGGTGATCTTAACCCGGTTGGTCCAGACCGGATTCGCCCTTCACTTCGGCGACCTAATCGTCTTAGTGGCGGCCTTCTTTTACGCCATTCAGATCCTGTACTACGGCGGTACGGCCACCAAAGTCTCGCCCTGGGTGATGGTCTTTTGGGTCAGCTTGTTGCAGGGCATTGGCGGGATGAGCTACTCGGTCTTATTCGAGCGTAGCCAGTGGCCCGGCATCGAATGGGGAAGGGCGCTGCCACCGTTACTGACTGTCGCTTTATTAGTGACCCTGATGACCCAGCTGTTGCAGATTTACGCCCAGCGTTTGACCAGTGCCACGACCGCCGGGATGATCATGATGACCGAATCGCTGTTTTCCAGCCTCTTTTCGGTCCTCTTGGGCTTTGACCGGCTGACCTGGTCGCTTTTGATCGGCGGCGGGCTCTTGGTCGTGGCCAACCTGATCTCGCAAATTAACTTTTCCCGCTTCAGCCACTGACGGCGGGCTACCCTTCACTAGCAAAGAATGGTAAAATGTCCCTTGTGTCTTACAAATAATTAACTTAGAGGAGGAACCATCGTGGATGCAAAATTTGTTCCACTGATTCTGGGGAGCGACTTTAACGCGTACGGAATGGCCCGCGAGCTGTACAAGGCTTACGGAGTCAAGTCCGAAGTTTACGCCCAGGGGAGCCTCGCACCAACCAAGTATTCCAAAATCATCAATTTCCACCACGTCCCGGACTTGATGAACGTTAGCACCTTTACCAAGACGATCATCGATATCGCCGATCAATACCAAGAAAAGGGGATCACCCCTTTGTTGATCTCTTGTGGCGACGATTACACCGAGCTAGTGGCCAAAAACCGCAAGCAACTGGTCGACCACATGGTTACGCCCTACGCCGACTACGAAACGGTCAGCGACTTAACCGACAAGGAAACCTTCTACGAGGCCTGTGAAAAGTACGGACTGCCGTACCCGAAGACCTCGATTCTAAAGCCGGACACCGACTGGCAAAACTACCAGTCGCCGTTTGGCTTCCCGATCGCCCTCAAGGCCGCCGACGCCGTCGAGTGGCATAAGGGGAACTTTGAAGGTTACGAAAAGGCCTACATCATTAACGACCAGGCCCGCTTACACGAAGTTCTCGAGATTATCTACCAACACAGCCCTTATAAGGGCGACGTGATTGTCCAAGAATACATTCCTGGCGATGACTCCAACATGCGCACGATCAACTGTTACGTTGACCAGTACCACCAGGTGAAACTCATGGCGCTAGGTAATCCCTTGTTAGAGGATTGCAACCCGCTCAACGTCGGCAATTACGTGGCGATCTTGCCCGAGTATAACGAGCAAATTTACCACGACATCAAGCAGTTCTTAGAACAAGTCGACTTCACCGGCTACGTCAACTTCGACCTCAAGTTCGACCACCGCGATAACAAGTTCAAGGTCTTTGACTTGAACCCGCGCCAGGGCCGCAGCTCCTACTTCGTTTCTTTAAACGGCTACAACCTGCCGTCCTACCCGGTTGAAGACTACATCACCAAGACCTTAAAGGATAAGGAACCGGTGCTGGCCTTCAAGGACGAAAGCAAGTACCAACTGTGGTTAGGAGTTTCTAAGCAAACCTTCCTCAAGTACGCCCGCGAAAACGAGGCCAAGGAAGTCGCTAAGCAACTCTTAAAGGCCGGCAAGTGGGGGACGACCTTCCACTACGCTGAGGACATGAACCTCAAGCGCTGGATCATGGAAAAGCGGATCAACCGCTCCTACGCTAAAAACTTCGCCAAGTTCTTCGTCGAAAAGAAATAAGGGCCAACAAGAGGCTGGGAAAAAATCTGTTTTTCCCAGCCTCTTATTTTTATTCCCGAATGTTAGACAGAAAACGTGGTAAATAACCGCAGGTCTAGTGTCTAAGTACGGACGAAGAACGATGCGTACCGCATCAACCATTCGTCCTAGCTTAGCCATACGACCTGCCGAGTAGGTTATTTCCCACTCTCTCAATCAACTTCCGATTGACCCCCACCGGGATTTTGCGTATCTTAGTCATAAGCAAAGTATCTTGGTCATTTAAGGCGAAATGACCAAGATACTCGGTTAATGGTGAAGATATTCATTTACTTAGTAGCGAGTTCGTCACTCAGCCAGTTAAAATCTGTTAGCGACCCAATCACTTCGGTCTCCCCCGCTTCAACCGCTTGTTTAGCCGCCAAGGCTTCCGGGGAAGCCAAGAATGAATCCTGCTTCTTTTCTGGTTCCACCAGCAGCCCTCCTTTCCCTTAGTTTCATTTTAACAAAGCATAAGAGCCTGCGAGAAAACACACTTTTCTCGTAGGCTCTTATTGTCTTTTTGAATGTTAGACAGAAGATGTGGAACATAACCGCAGACCGTTCGTCCTATCTTAGTCATATCAGCCGACCTGCCGAGGAGGTTATTTCCCACTCCCTGTATTAATCCCGTCGCAACTGCATGTGCAAGGCGCACAGGTAGTCAATCCCGACCATCAAGGCGACCCAAATCAGGCCGAGGCCGTTCCAAACAATCGGGTGGTTAATTGATTGGATCATCATGACCGCCCGCTCAGGGGTGACCAGCAAGACCAGGCGCACCGCCAACCAGCAGAGGACGAAGAAACTGGCGAGCAGGGCAATCGTTAGGATGATCTTCCACCGCATGCTCATCAGCCCGTAGAGGTTCCCCAGGGCCCCGGCCGTCGTCACCCCGATCAGCATCGAGATGATGATGGCCCACTGCTGGCTCCAAGTGACGGTGCCACTTTGGAGCAACTCGATCAGGGCGTTCATCAACCAGGCGACCACCAGGACCGTGATCACCATCAGGTGGTGGGCCAGCCAGTTCGTCCAGCGCGACACCCCGTTGGCAATTGCTTCTTTAAAGATCTGGTAGGGGGTGCAGATACTGAAGAAAACGAGTACCAACACCATCATGTCGCTTAAAAAGGCCAGCATGGAAACTAAGTTTCCACCATCTATGCTAATGCTGCCCGCCTCTACATCAATGTGACCACTGAAGAGGATTGCTAGTAAGTAGAAGACCGCCGAGACGCCGAGGATACTGATAATGGAGATCAGGGTTAGCCAGCTGTAGTGGCTCAGCTGCTTTAAGTACTGCTTATTTAACTTTTCCATGTTACTCCCCCCTTAGTGGTTAGTTAGGGCGGTGAACGCCCGCTGCAGGTCTAAGTGCTTGATTTGCACCTGGTCGGGAATCGGACGCAGGGCGTCCAGCTCCCCAATCACGGCCGTTTCCTTCAGGTTGCCGATCGTTTGGCTGTCGGTCGTGGTTTGCCCGGCGGTGTATTCGTCCACCAACTGGGCCGGCCCCGACACCAGGAAGGCCCGGCCCAACAATTCTTCCACTGGTTCGTTGACGATGATCTTCCCCTCGTGGAGGATCAAAACGTCTTCGACTAGCTGTTGAACCTCACTGATCAAGTGGGTCGATAGGACAAAGGTCCGCGGCTTTTCGCTGTAAGTCCGCAACAGCTCACGGTAAAAGGTTTCCCGGTAGTTAACGTCTAGGCCTAAGGTAGGTTCGTCCAGGAGAACGTACTGAGCGTTGACGTTTAGGGCAATTGTGATCTTAACGGCCGTCTTTTGCCCGGTTGAGAGGTTGGAGAAGCGGGCCTTCTCGTTGATCCCAAACTGCCCCAGCATCCGGCGGGCGTTAGCGAAGTCAAACTTGCCGTAGAAGCGGTCAGCATCGGCCAACATTCTTTTCACCCGGGTCGTCTTCGGGTACATATTGGATTCGCTCATCAAGTAAATCTTGCCCAGCTCTTCATCGTTGTTATTAACGTTTTGTGGCCCCATCGCCACCATCCCGCTGGTGGGGAAAATCCGGTTGGTGATGATGTTTAACAGGGTGCTCTTCCCCGCCCCGTTCCGTCCCAGCAGGCCGTAAATCTTGGCCGGTGCCAGGTTGAAACTCACTTCATCGATCACCGTGTGGCGCCGGTAACGCTTGGTGACGTGGTTAATCATTAGTTCATTGACCGTCATCTTGATACCCCCGTTTGATTAGTTCCTGTAAGTGCTCCTCTTTGATGCCCAGCTTCTTGGCTTCGGCGACCATTGCCACCACGTAATTGCGGTAGAAGTCATCGCGGTGCTTGGTGGCCAGTTGTTCCTGGGCGCCCGGGGTGACAAACATCCCCCGCCCGCGCCGCTTTTCTAACAGGCCCAAGGCCACCAGCTGATTCATACCCTTCAAAACCGTCGCCGGGTTGATGTTCAAGCTGGCGGACAGTTGGGTGGTCGATGGCACCTGGTCGCCAGCCTGGTAGACGCCGGTAAAGATCATCTCCGCCAATTGGTTGGCAATCTGCTGGTACAGCGGGCTGTCCTGATCAAATTCGAAGTTCATGGGCCTCTCCTTTCGGCAACTTAGTCAGTTAATTGCTTGTGTAACTAACTATATAACCAACTAAGTTCCCTGTCAACAAAAAAAGGCCCCTTGTAAGGGACCTTTTTGATTAATGTTGCAACGCCCTGACGGTCTTGGTTAAACCGGCGGCGAGGCTGGTGGATGGCCGCCAGCCCAACGCCCGGCGTAACTTGGTATCATCGACGGCGTAGCGGTGATCGTGGCCGAGCCGCTCAGCCACGTGAACCACTTGGGAAGCGGGAAAGCCGAGCAACGCTTGCAGGCTGGCCACAACTTCTAACACCGTGCGGCGTTCAAAGCCGCCAATGTTATAGACTTCCCCCGCCACGCCCTTGCGCATTACCAAGTCAATGGCCTGGCAATTATCGACCACGTACAGCCAATCGCGGATGTCATCGCCGGTGCCTTGAATGGTGAGCGGTCGCTGCTGACGGGCATTAGTGATGATCATCGGCACCAGCTTTTCCGGGTGCTGATTGGGCCCGTAGTTATTAGCGGACCGGGTAATCACGACGTCCTGGCCAAAGGTGTGGTGGGCCGCCATTGCCAACAGGTTGGCGGACGCCTTCGTCGCCGCGTACGGGGAACTCGGCTGGAGGGGCGCTTCTTCATCCGCCCGCCCTGCCGCAATTGACCCGTACACCTCATCGGTCGAAACCTGCACTAGGCGGACCCGCGCCCTCCGGCAGGCATCCAAGAGGACCTGCACCCCCACTACGTTCGTCGAAACAAAGGGCGCCGGATCTTCAATTGAACGATCGACGTGCGACTCGGCCGCAAAGTTAACCACCACGTCAATTTGGTGCGTGGTAAGAACTTCGCTAACGGTAGCGGCATCCCGGATATCACCCTGGATAAAGTGGTAGCGGGGGGTAGAAGCTAAATCCGCCACGTTCGCAAGATTACCGGCGTAGGTCAGGCAATCAAGGTTCACCACCCGGTCAGTTGGGTGGTGACTTAGCTGGTAGCGCAAGAAGTGGCTACCGATGAAGCCGGCCCCGCCGGTGACTAAAATGTTCATAAGTGGGGCCTCCTTTTGGGCTAAGTCTACTGCTTAATCTTAGAACGTAAACTTCGAATTAGCATTAACAACACAAACAGCCAACCGAGCGATGAAACAATATAACCGATAATCATAATCATAGAAGGCTTAAAGCCAACTACAATATTGACCTTTTTACTTTGAGACGTAAATTGAACCGTTCCACGGCTACTCTTTTGGTAGTTAACATTCTTACCATTCACCTGTAAGTATGTGTTCCGGTACGCAACCACTGGTAGGTTAATCTTCTTTCCCTTTACATCATTGAGACTCATCTCAAGTTTATTGGGGCCTGACTTCTTACTAATTTTAGTCTTTTGACCGTCAATATATGCGTAACTATCAATAATCGAGCGTAACTTGGGGTTATTGATAACAATGCCGTAGTAAGCTGCCGAATTTCCTCCCCATGATTGTTTAGGGAAGTAGTCTGCTTCACCGTACAGAACACCATGTGAAAAAATCTCACTGTAAGTTTGATTGTTAACCTTGTAAGCAACTGGTGTTCCTTGAGGACCTGATTGTTGAACCTTAACGGATATCGTATCCAAGCTACTGTCCGTTCGCCAATCCCTCGTATGCAAAACTGACAAAGGATAAACCGCTGCAACAACTAGAACAGCAACCATTGTAACTAATTGTTTTCTTTTTTCTAATTTCAGTATTGAGCTACCTATTGCCTCAGAAGCAATTAGGGCCAAAAACAGTCCCGCATAGCTTAAGTAACGGTAAGGAAACTGAATAACCCCTAAAGCTGGAACTATATTTTGAAGCTTTTCCCAAGGGAAAAAATCAGTTGTAACGAGAGCCAATGTACTCCCTAATAACCAGACCGTAATTACGAAACGATTGTTAAAGTAAATATATCCGGTAAGTAATGCAATTACTAGCACGAAGCCCAGGTTTTGACCATAACTACCACTAAAAGAGCTGAAAATAAAGTCCTTTAACTTTAAGATCATATTAAAGTTAATCTCTGAATCTGTTGAGGAGATCTTTTGTCCAATATAGTCAGACACAAATGGACCTACCATCATAGCAACTAAGGATATAGTCAGTACTACACTCTTCAAAAGTGCTTTTATTCGATCAATATTAGACCATTTTTTGGCAAAGAGTGAAATGATAAATAGAATTGATAAGATTTCTATACATAATAGTGTACTTAAAATATGACAATAACTTACCAATGCTAACCCAATTGCTAACAGTTGCCACCGGTGATCATCAGCAAAAAATAATTCATATCCTCCTAAAATAACCATCGGGATAAAGGTCATTGCAACGAATTCACCAAACACACCAGTACCGACAAACATATGGTAAGGCATTAAAGTGTATAGGAGCGACGCTAAAATCGCCTTGATACTGCTATTTGACACTTTTTTAGCACAAAGATAAGCAATCACTAAGGTACAAAAATTGATCAGTGCGTACCAGCCATAAAAAGCAGTTACCGGACTAAATATAAAGCGGAGCAATGCCCAAGGATAAAGGAAAATGGTTGGATAAAAAAGAAAATTTGCGACCCCTGTTTTTTGAAAAGTATGGGTTGCAATGTAAGTAAATAAATGCCCATCCTTCAAATTATCATAAATTTCTTCGACCCGAGATACGTGAAAGGACCAGTCGTTAGCAATAAATAATTGGTGGGAATGCCATAATGGGTACGTCATAGTAAACGTAACAACCAAAAATATAAATATGGCAACGAGGTCTGATCTGTATTTGTACTTTTCTATTTTCTTCATTATCCCTGTTCACCTACTAAAATAAGGTGCCCCCCTTTATATCTTTTATTTATCCGAATCAAGCTTAATGTATTCAATCTTCGGCCGGAAGAAGATCCCCCGAATTGAAGCGGAGATCAGAATCCAAATTTTCTTGAGCTTTAGTGGTTTGTGCGAACCAATAACCTTTAGAATGTTCCAGTTCACCTTGGCAAATTGGTAGCAACGCCCATATAAACCATCCTCGCGTGCAATTACACATTCGTTCCGGTAAGCCAACTTGTATTGCCATAGCCGGGAGCCATCGTCCTTAGCGATACTTGAACCATCATTGTTCTTAGTGTGGTGAACAACAATACTTTGCGCCACCATATAACACGGGAACTGCTTGGAAATCCGGTTGGAGTACTCCATATCATCACCCCAAATGAAGAATTCCTTGTAGGAAAGCCCCACCTTTTCCACTACTGCGGTCCGCACGAAGAAGGAAACAAAGGTCGCCCGCGTTGTCCGTAAAATCCCGTTCTTTAAGTATTGGGATTCGTCAAACCACTTCTTGAGTACCTTTTGGCCGTTCATCTTGCACGGTTGACCATCAGTAAAGAGTACCTCGCTAGCTAAGTACCCGTAGTTACCACCCAAGATCTTGTCAGCCTCTAAAATCTTTTCTAGGGCAGTTGGGGTCGGCATGGTATCGTCATCCATCATCCAGACGTACTGGTAGCCCCTCTTGCAAGCAACCTTTAAACCGTGGTTAAAGCCCCCTGACCCACCGAGGTTAGCTCCCGTGTTGACGTAATCAATTCGCTCTTCTTGTAAGAGGTCATCAATGTATTCCCGGGTGTTATCCGTGCTGGCGTTATCCACCACCAGAATGTCAAAGTCGGTGACGGTTTGGTCTAGTAAGGCTTGTAGTGATTGCTTTAACAGAATCTTGCGGTTATAAGTAACCACAATGGCGCATATCTTATTCATCATTCGCTCCTAATTAACTAGTTATTGATCATTTTTTCCATTGCGTGGGTAATGTAGTACCCGGTCCGCATTTGGTTAGCAACCTTTTGAACGTTATCGTGCATCTGACGGTACTCTTCTTCGGTCAGGGCGTCTAACTTATCGTTTAAGTCATTAAGGCTACTAATCGTAATCCCAACCCCGTTTTCAAGCACAAAATCAGCCAGAGCGGCCTGGTCCCAAATAATGACCGGCAGTCCCGAACTAAGGTAAAGAGACGTCTTGTGCGGGTTATTCCACTTCAGGTAACGACCAAAGACCCCATCACAGGTGTCGACGCTCGTCCCGTGCCAAACCAGGCCAAAGTTTTCGTCCATGTGGGCAGGTAAGTCCGTTGGTGAAAACTGTCCCTTGTAGTTCAACCCTTCGTTGTAACTTTCCGCCGGGTTCGGTCCAAAGAGGTCAAAGCGGTTAGTTGGGTGAACATCCTGCAGGAATTCTGCGTCAATTAAGTTCCCCGCGTAGCAAACCGACTTATCGTAGCCCTTGTATTCCTGAAGTGGTTGCGGGTTATCGTAATCAAAGATCCCCAGGTCAACTAGCGGGACCTTCACCCCTTGTTCCTTCAGGAATTTATTCATCTTAGCATTGTGGCCGATGATCCCATCCGAAAGGTTAAAGGAATCTAATTCCCCTTGGGCTCGCTTTGGTTCATCCGCATACAAGCGAATCATTTCAGCATCGTGGATGATGAAGTATAGCTTAGCGTGACTATTTTGGTGCACACTGTCTGTAATTTGTTTGATCAGCTTATTGGAGTACAGCGGGTATTGAATCACCACATTGTCAATGTCCGGGTGTTCCTTGAAAAACTTTGGTAATACGGAGCGGGATAGTTGATACTTGTGAATGCGGGTGTTGATCCAGTCCCACAAGTTGTGGTGCCACCAGAAGCCGTCCTTCCAACCATAATCAAGCCATAATTCCTTAAAGCCCATCTGTTCCTTTAAGAACTTGATGTTATCCATATTTGCCTTCGGGCCCCCAACGTTACCAGAGGGGTCCTTCAATGAAATGATGTAATTTTCCACGTTTGCGTTCCTTTCGCCTATAGCTTCGACGTTAATTCAACATCCGGGTACTTTTGCTTAAACCAGTTTTCCGCAAATTGATTTTCAAACAAGAAGAGCGGTTCGCCCTGCATGTCCTTGACCAAGATGTTGCGAGAAGATGACATCTTCGGGTCCAATTGGTCTGGGTTGATCCAGCGGGCCGTCTTCTTGCCCATTGGTTCCATGATGACTTCGGAATTGTATTCGTTTTGCATCCGGAACTTAAAGACTTCAAATTGTAGCTGTCCCACGGCCCCTAAAATGTAATCGTTGGTGTTGTAATTTTGGTAAAGCTGGACTGCCCCTTCTTGGACCAACTGATTGATCCCCTTGTGGAAGGACTTTTGCTTCATCACGTTCTTGGCCGAGACCCGAACAAAGAGTTCCGGTGTAAACTGCGGCAGCTTTTCAAACTTAATGTCTTCCTTACCAGTGTAAATGGAATCCCCAATTTGGAAGTTCCCGGTGTCGTAAAGGCCAATAATATCACCGGCAACGGCCTTTTCCACGTTTTCCCGGGTGTTAGCCATGAATTCAGTCACGTTCGACAGCCGGAGTGGCTTCTTCGTCCGTTCCAGGGTAACGTCCATCCCGCGGTCAAATTCACCTGAGCAAACCCGGACAAAGGCAATCCGGTCCCGGTGCTTCGGGTTCATGTTGGCTTGAATCTTAAAGACGAAACCAGAGAATTCCGGGGAGAGCGGGTCAATCGCCTTCCCTTCCTCCGTCTTGTGCGCACTCGGTGCCGGGGCGTACTTCAGGTAGGTTTCCAAGAAGGTCTTGACCCCGAAGTTAGTTAGGGCTGAACCAAAGAAGACTGGGGTCTGATCCCCTGCTGCCACCTTTTCTACGGAAAATTCACTACCGGCTTCAGAGATCAATTCCATCCCTTCCAGGGCGTCTTCCCATTCCCCTTCGCCAGCCAACGGGTTCTCCCCAATCACTTCCCCGTTTTCATCTAACGGTAAGTACGGCTTGCTTTCATCGGCCGGGTGAGTTAAGGCCACCCGGTGGTTATGGCGATCGTAAACCCCCATGAACTGACGGCCCATTCCGATTGGCCAGTCCATCGGGTAAGTTTCAATCCCGAGGGTTTCTTCGATCTCATTCATCAAATCGAGTGGTTCCCGCGCGTCCCGGTCGTACTTATTGATGAAAGTGAAAATCGGAATCCCCCGCATCTTACAAATTTGGAAGAGCTTGCGGGTCTGGGGTTCAATCCCCTTGGCCCCGTCAATCACCATGACCGCTGAGTCCACCGCCATCAAAGTCCGGTAGGTGTCTTCAGAGAAATCTTCGTGCCCCGGGGTATCCAAAATGTTGATCCGCTTGCCATCGTAATCAAATTGCATCACGGAAGAGGTAACGGAGATCCCCCGCTTTTGTTCGATTTCCATCCAGTCGGACTTGGCGAAGTTCGAGCTTCCCCGCCCCTTAACCGTTCCTGCTTCCCGAACGACGCCCCCAAAGAGGAGGAGCTGTTCCGTAATCGTCGTCTTCCCGGCGTCGGGGTGCGAAATGATCGCAAAGGTCCGGCGCTTACTTACTGCATCTTCTAATTGTTGTTTAGTTGCCAATCTTGAATTCCTTTCGTTCTCTGTTATGGTGCTCCAGTTATCATTCGGTCAGAGCCAATTTAGTTTTAAAACCCACAACTGGTCGCGTTTCTGCCACTCGCTTTAAGCGATGGCGTTCTGCACACTATCCTTTAAATTTTATCACATCTCAGCTAGCTAGATTCACCCTAATTTAAAGCCCTAGCATCCGTTGTTACGCAGACCCTAGGGCTTTATTATTAGTAACCGTTTTTATCCTTGGCCATTTTTTCAGTGTAGTCTTCCGTTTCGATATTAAAGCGTGGCCGATGCTTAACTTCGGTAAAGATCTTCCCTACATACTCACCGATTACACTGACTGAAATTAGCTGAATTCCACCAAGCAACCAGATTGAGATCATCAAGGATGCCCAACCGGTTAGAGCATGACCTAATATTTTTTCTACTAAAACATAGATCATCATGATGATGCTAATCGAAGTGGTCAAGATCCCTAAGATCAAAATTAATTGAATCGGGGCAATTGAAAAGGAAGAAATCCCATCAAAAGCAAAGTGTAACATCTTCCCGAGTGGGTACTTCGATTTACCGGCAAAGCGCTCCTTACGGGGATAGTATACCTTGGCTGAAGGATACCCCACTAACGGAACCATCCCCCGTAAAAACAAGTTGCGCTCTTTGTATTGAAGCAGGGCTTCCGTTGCCCGCTTACTGAGCAAGCGGTAGTCGGCGGAATCTGGAACGAGATTCACACCCAAGCGTTTCATTAGCCCATAATAGGTTAGCGCTGTCCGCCGTTTAAAGAAGGAATCCGTCTCCCGGCTATTACGAACCCCGTAAACCACATCAATTCCTTCTAAGTACTTATCAACCATCTGGTAAATGGCGTTGACGTCGTCTTGGAGGTCCGCATCGATGGTGATGATCATATCCGAATACTTAACTGCTACCGTCATTCCGGCTAATAAGGCGTTTTGGTGACCATAGTTACGGGTAAACTTAATCCCCGAAACGTAGGAGTACTTCTCGCTATACTCAGAGATTAACTCCCAGGTGCGATCCTTACTCCCGTCATTGACAAAGAGGATCTTACTCTTAGTGCTAATCTTTGCTTGAGCAATCAAATCTTCGATAATTGTACCAATTTCTTTAACTGTTTCCGGGAGCACTTCTTCTTCGTTATAGCACGGTACGACAATTGTTAATGTTTTCAACATACCATGCGCCTCCATCATAATTCAGATTTACCCACTACGCTAAATCTTCCCCATGAATACCCTAGATTATAACAATGTTATGTCTAACTAGCCGTTAGTTTCTCCTCGTTTCCTCAGATTGTAAATACTTATTAAGTAAGTTACCACCGTCTTAACAACTGCATAGCACGGAATACAAAGGATCATCCCTGGAATCCCAGCGATATTCCCCGCAGCTAATAAGAGCATTATGATCGTTAATGGGTGGATCTGCAGGGTTTTGCCAATGATATTCGGGTAGATAATGTTACCGTCAATTTGTTGAACGATCACAACCACTACAATCACCCAAATAATCTTTTCTGGCGCCACCGCAATCGAAACCATTAAGGACGGTGTAATTCCGATATAGGGTCCCACATACGGGATCATGTTAGCGATCCCGGCTACCACGCCGAGAACCACAGCCAAGGGCTGGCCAATGATCAGATAGCCGATCGAAGTTGCGATCGCCACGAACAGGCACTCAATGGCTTGCCCAGAAATGTAGGATGAGAGTGTTTGACTCATTTTCCTTAATAGCTCCCCAACTTCATCCCGGCTATTTTCCGGAAAGAGTTTTTGTACGCTCGGTACCAGTCGGTTACCATCCTTAAACATGTAAAAAAGCATTACGGGAACGGTAATGGCCACAATGACCGTACTCGTAATCGTCCCAATGATTGTTCCCGCACTTGAGGTTAAACCAGTGACAATCTGGCGAACGTACTTAGAAACTTGATCATTAATTTGACTATAGTAAGTAGATAAGTGGAGTTTTCGCACCCACGGGTGTCCCGAGATCTCTTGAATCATCTTCTGGCTCTCCTTGGCAGCCTGGGGGAGCCAATGAATCACTTGGTTTAACTCATTAAGCACCGATGGAATTAACGCCGAAATCCCACCAGCCACAATCAAGACGAGCCCGATCACCACCACCAAGCTCGCAATCCCCCGCTTCATATGCCATTTGTAAACCTTGATCTTCATTAATAAGCGAAAGAGTGGTTTTAACATGTAGTACAAAAAGAGCGAGATGATCAGCGGGGTGATTACCACGGAAACGAAGACCAGCAAAGGGGTAAAGACAAAGTTAATCTGGGTGCAGACCCAGATTAAACTTGCAATAATCAGTAATTCAAACGACCAAAAGAGCGCTTTTTGATAACTTTTTGGCATTATTTCTTTTCCTTAATGATGTAAATCGGTCTGTTCTTAACTTGCATGTAGATACGACCGATGTATTTCCCGACAATCCCAATGCAGAGCAGCTGTAGTCCCCCTAGTAAAAGAATGATGCAAACCATCGAGGCCCAGCCAAAGGCACTACTCGTTGGTTCTATCAGTCGGCGGATCACCACAAAAATCAACCCAATGATTGAAATAATAAAGGAGGTCGTTCCTAGCCAAACTGCTAATGATAATGGTGCCTGTGAGAAGTCGGCAATTCCGTCCATTGCATACTTAAATAGTTTCCAAGTTGACCAATCAGTGGTTCCGGCCACCCGCTCAACGTTTTTGTACTCTAAATACTTGGTTTTAAAACCGACCCAGGAGAAAATTCCCTTGGAAAAACGGCTGTATTCCTTCATTGAAAGAATGGCATCGACCATTTGGCGGGTCATCATCCGAAAGTCACGAGCTCCTGGAACGATATTGGTTTGTGATACACGGTTAATAACTTTATAAAATTGGTCACTGAGGAAGGATTTTATCTTGGCTTCTCCCTTCCGGTCGGTCCGCCGGGTCCCTACACAATCGTATTCACCTTCCTGGAGGATGGAATACATTTGGAGAAGAAAGGACGGCGGATCTTGCAAGTCCGCATCCATTACCACCACGTAATCACCGGTAGCTGCTTCCAGACCAGCATAGAGGGCACTCTCCTTCCCAAAGTTCCGGGAAAAGGTTAGGTAATGTACCCGTTCAGGATCAATCGAATGCAACTTTCGCATTTCCGCTAACGTTTGGTCTGCAGAACCATCATCTACTAACCAATATTCCGTTTTTAAACCATCTATTCTTTGGACCACCTCTTCTACTGCCGGGTAAAAGAGCGGGAGGGCTTCCTGTTCGTTATAACAGGGAACGACAATTGATAACTTTGGCATTTTTAATCCTCTTAAATTTAAATAATGAAAAACCGGCACCGCTTAGCAGCACCGGTTTTCATTATACACTATCTAACAATGAACTTTGACTAGTTCTCAGTAATGGAAGTTGGTGAAACATTGTAAGTGTAAGTCTTACCGTTTACCGTTCCAGTGAATTGCCAGCTGTTCGTTCCCGTTTGCGTAGCGGTAAAGGAATCAACATCGGTAGCTGATGGTTGAACTGGCATTGATTGACCTGACGTCCCAGCATTGTTCAAGTTAGCTCCGAGACGTTCCTTTAAAAGATCCAAGGCTTGGGTCTGAGTTAAAGTAGCCGTTGAGGCACTTGATGAAGAGCTACTTCCGTTAGAAGAGCTAGAATTCGAGGCGGTTGCGGCTGCCGCTCCCCGGGAAGCACTTGACGAAGACGTTGATGAGTTAGCAGCGGTTGCTGAACTGGAAGATTTACTAGATGAAGAACTGGAATCATCAGAAACCGTCTTTACTTGTTGCTTCTTCGTCGTGGAGTTCTTCTTTGAGGCCGCCTTACTACTTGCGCTTACGCTGCCCGTAGTATCACTCCCACTCGCAGATTTATTACTGCTGCAGGCCGCTAATGAAAGAAGCATCGCCCCAGCAACAATTGAAGTTAATAGCTTGTTAGCTTTCATAATTTTTTCCTCTCAATATCTCGAACTCTGATTCTTAATCACATTATAACAAAGTCTTTGTTCGATGATTAGTCATAACTTCACAATTCCCTAATATTTTGAAAAAGCCCCAGGATATCCCTAAGGCTCCTCCTTATATCAACTAGCTTAAGACGATGTAGTAGCTAGGTGTGAAGTACTTTTGGTAACCAATCTTGACGTTTTCACCGACCGTTGGGGCGTGAACGTAAGAACCGTCACCTAATGAGATGGCCACGTGGTACGGAGCGGAATCACTACCGAAGAACAGCAAGGCACCCTTTGGAGCACTAGAAACGTTGGAGTAAACGTGCGTTCCAAGCGTTTGTTGTTGGTAAGTCGTCCGGTAGCTAGAACTCAGACCATATGCCCATTGAACTAACCCCGAGCAGTCAAACCCAACGGAAGGAGAGTTACCACCCCAAACGTATGGTACCCCGATTTCGCCTAAGGCCTTGTTGACCTTGGCATTAACGTCATTGACCACCGTAACAACACCATTACCGTCTGCTTTATAGGTTGTGTTTCCCACAGTAAATGTCTTGTTAATTACCTTCAAGTGAGTTGAAGAATCAAAGTAATAAGTTGATCCCTTCCAACTAACAAGCCCGGACTGAACAACCCCGTCACTACCAACCATGTACCAATCTCCCCACTGAGAGCGTACGTAATCTTGGTGATCTAACTTTAAGTAAGTCGTTGGGTCAAAGTAATAGTACTTACCATACCACTTTTGAACACCGGATTGAACAATCCCATCACCGCCGACCATGTACCAACTCCCCCATTGGGACTGAACGTAATCTTGGTGATCTAATTTCAGGTAGTTTGTCGGGTTGAAGTAGTAGTAGCTTCCGTACCATTGTTGGACACCTGATTGGACAACACCATCCTTAACCAAATACCAATTGTGACCCGTTCCGTTAATCGTCGGCAAGTACGAGTAACTTTCACCACTAGCTACCTTACCATTAGTGTAGTAAGTGTACGTTCCGTTTTCATTTACCCAGCCATTTTTAGTAGAGCTAACGGCTGCAGCAACGGCACGGATCTCGGCTGCTGAAGAAGCTGCACTATCCTGAGTAGAGGTTGCATCTGACAAGTTACTGTCATTCATAGATCTAGTTGCACTTACAGTTGCTTCACTAGTCGTAGTTGCAACAGATGACGACACAGCAGACGTGGCACTAATCGCCGAGCTAGCTTCGGTTGCCACAGCTGTGGTACTCTGGGCCACACTAGACGCTGAACTAGTTGCAGATGAGGCAACTGCACTAACACTAACGGATTCAGCTGAGACCGGAGCAACAACCGTTTCAGAACTAGCTGCGGATGCAGTGCTGGAAACTTCCGTACTGTTAATTGAAGCAACCACAACCGTTGCACTCGTGGCATCACTTTGTACCGCTGAGGAATCGTTAGTCGTTTGTGAAACTTCCGTAGTAGCAATGGCAGATGAAGCAACATCCGCATTTGCCGTTGCGTTATCAAAAGAGACAACCCCGGCGATGGCAACTGCAGCGGTAATCGCTAGCGTCTTCCACTGCTTCCCGCTCTTGTATAACTTGTAGTGCTTTTTACTTTCCATCAACCTAAATCCTTCCGTAGTTTTTGGTTTTTAGTTAATTATGTTTAATTTAAAAGTTTACGTTTAATACCATATCATAAAAAGTTCATCTTTCTACAATATTTGATGATCTGTTAACTAAGAATAACGTTTGTTACCTTTTTGCAACATTGTAAGAAATCTTTGCAACTAAAAAACCGCCAACCAATTGCTTAATTGGCAATCAGTCGACGGAAAGTTTCGATTTTCGTTACGTTACAGGGAGGTTCTATAGCGTGTTGTAGTAAAGGCTTACCAACTGACAGAAATTAGACATAGTGTATGTCGTTCTAAAATACGTGCTTGCTCGGTTGTACCAGTAACCATCGGGATCGGTATGGTCAGTACCGCCCAAATATTGCGATACATTATGGTGCGACCATAATGTTCCCGTCCCATTCGACTGGGCCAGTGACGGAATTAGCCCATACTTTTTCATCATATAGGCTGTAAAGTATGCCGCATTTAAAATTTCCTTCGTAAAGTTACTTGCTCCGGTAACCTCAATTTGTTCGAATTGAACGGCTCGTCCATTTGCTGGATATCCAGCCCCCCATGCTTCGTGATCAGTGTTTGAAATAACAATAATATTATTTCCATCTACAAAGGCATGAACAAAGGCATCCTCATAAGTATTCTTCTCGTAATTAATTTCTTCCCAAATCGTTGCATCATCGGCCGTCTCATGAACAACAATCATGTTTGGTTTTCCATCTGAGGTATCACTATAGGTGTCTGTAACATCCGAAGGGATTACGTAATCTTATGTGATTGCGGCGTGACCTAGATAATTCTTAAGAATGTAGCTATTAACTGCATTCGTTACTGCCGTAAGTTTCCCGTCACTACCCGCAATATATGCAACACCGTTTGACACAACGTAACCACTAGTTTTTAGTAAGTAGGTTGTTGGGTCAAAGTAATAAAGTGACCCGTACCATCTGATAATCGGTTATGTCCGTATAATTGGTGTAAATTCTAAATAGGACTTTGTGAAATCTGAAA
>OGIU01000579.1_pt1 | contig 20810 bp, 24 predicted proteins | sample 1571791 | NCBI WGS metagenome assembly OGIU01 (sample SAMEA2582104, study PRJEB24529) | metagenome | biome: Human gut stool | place: China | collected 2011
ATAATGCGCGGTTTGGCAAGAAATACACGATTATCACGACCAACAATACCGTTGAAGAATTGCGGGCAATGTACAACGTTAAGTTGATTAGCCGGCTGATTCCGACTAATGCGGAACATACCTTGAACTTCAATGGTTTGACAGACGTACGATCAAAGATGCTTTAGGAGGAAACGAAGTGCTGAAACTAACGAAAGACCAAATGCTGCTAGACACCGAGCAGAGTTGCGCTTGGTGTGAAGGTTCAGGCTACCTGGACACAATTGAACGCAAGTGCCCGTTCTGCGGTGGCGATGGCATGTTGCGTATTGACCCGGCAATCGTACGGGTGATGAAAAGTTCCGGTCATTGGGACAGCAACAACGATGTAGACGCAAGCTTAATGCACGATATGGAGGAATGATAATGGCAACTAGACGATCAAAACAACACGAGAGCGATGTAATTGTTGATTCTGGGAACAGGAAATGGTTGAAATCTTGGAATCATAAAGGCTTTGGCAGTAAGTGGCGTATGGAAGCTTCTGGAAGAGCCCCAAAGTTCCGTGCGCGTGCTTATAATCGTGCAAAAGAGCTGGAAAAACAATCATTGAACAGTAATTAAATCATTTTAAATCAATCAAGGAGCGATTCTATGAACGTACTAGAGGTTTTCATCATCTTAGGATCAGTCGTCGGCAGTATGCTGTTTTCTGGCGGTGTACTGTGGATGATTTTCATCAACTGGATGACGGGATTTACAGCGCTGGGCATTGGCTCAGCAGTCATCGTCATCACGATGCTAGTTGCGCTGATCTACTACATGTGGGAGGTCTATCGGAATGGCAAAGCATAAGAAGCATAAGCGTCGCGATACCCGTCGGAAGCGTAATAAGAAGAAGGCGAAATTGGATGACCAGTTATGTAACACCAGAACTGCTGAAGTCACTATCGCGATTAAAAGAAAAGTATCCTGATGCTTTTGAAACTAAAAAGGGCATTAGCAATGATATTACTCATCTTGTCCCTGCTGATGATCCGGACTTGCGAACAATTGTTAGGTTCCGCAACGCTGTAAAGGCTGGCGATCGCAGAAGGCTAGAAGACAAACGAGTAGCGCAGCGGATAGCTGATTGCTACACCAGATACATGACGATGAGAGCAACAGCCGGCTACTTAGAGATGGACTTGGCAGAAGTGAAGTTCATTACGGAACATGACGCCAATCTTAGGGACCTTTATCATAAGCACCAACGCGATTGGGGACGCATCATTGTTTACGATGATCGCACTAATAGCTATACAACGTATCCCAGTAAGTATGAAGCGGCTGTTAAGATTGGGTTTCAAAGATTATCTGACTTAAATTATTATCTCAAGTATCGTCATTATCCTTATTTAATCAAAGGTCGATTTAAAGTAAAAAGAAGGGTGTGGTTCGATGAAGATGGCTGCATGTGATTTGCCGATCGATTTCGATCGTGATGCAACGGCAGACAACGTACGACATTTCTTTAACTACCGACTGGAGTCTTATTTAAGGCTGTCTGGAGCCAACAGAGCGGATCTTAAGTCGCCAACACTCAGCCTGGCGGGTAGCGGTACCCCAGTTGGTAATGCGGCTGAAACTAAGATGACTAACATCATTGAAGCAGAAGCAGTCTGTCAGAGCGTTGCCAAGGCGATTGATAATTGTTCACATAGAGCCAAACAGCCTAGCTATACGGTACTAAAAGAATGCTATATTGACGGCCTTAAAGATTTCATCGTTGCTCAGCATGTCGGCTTTGCCAAGACCAGATTCCAGGAAATCAAAAAAGAAGCGCTCTGCGAATTTGCCGAACGATTCATTTACTGGCAAGAGCAGTACCATGTCGATGAACTGATTGATTTAAGGGCAAAATAAAAAGCGACCCAAGAGCGACCCGCAACCGACCCCACTATATAGTATGCTTGTAGCATGGATGTTCTGAAGTAGAACATCTCTCCTTAAAAATGACTTCTGACAAGCTTCCGGCGGATTTCATTTCAATTTATTGTTAGCCTTATTAACATGCCGGAAACTTCGTGCTCTTAGCTCAATGGGCGAGCAGCCGCTATGTCTACGCGGAAGATGTGGGTTCGATTCCTGCGGGGCACATTGCCGTGCAACCACGGTAAGCCAATTTAATATTCCAATTCATACAGCCTTGTGCCCTTGCGGCAATTACGCGAGTAAAGGTATTACATAATGGTTCGGTTCGATTCCGAATGCTCGCCAATGTCCGAAATGACGTTAAACTACATATCACCCATTCAGAGTCTAGCTATAATGGCTAGGCTTTTGTATTATAGGTAATTGGGTGATTTCTATGAAAAGGGTAAAAGAATTATGTAAAAAATATCAGCAAGTAATTTACACTTTATTAGCTGTTGTCGCTATTGTAGGTGTTGTTTATTTTGCTTTGCATGGATTTAATTCATTTATAAAATGGGCAACAACTGATGTAGGCTCTGTTGCTGATTGGGCTGGGAGTATTGGAACTATCCTTGCTTTTATTGCTGTTATTTGGCAACAAGGAAGACAAGAAAATATTACACGTGCTGTTCATGTTGAAGAATCAAGGCCTAGATTTTCTATCACGTATACTCCCAAACCTCAAGCAAAAACAAAAATGTTGTTTTGGGGCAACAATCGAACTTTAAGCCAAATAAATACCATGTTAAATAATAGAAATGGTGAAAACTATAGATTTATAAATATAGAAAATATTTCAAATAATGTTGTCTATGATTATTCAATAATATTAAAATACCATTTTTATGATAATTCCTTAGTACGAAAGGACTATTGGTCAAGTCATGGATTATTCCCGAGAAGGAGTATCATTATTGTTCCAAAATTTTTAGGGACTGGCAAAGACAAGATAGGGAATTATATTTATGATGAACTACTTATTAAATTTACAACTCCAGCTAATGAAATTGGCTTTTTCAAAATGACGAATGTTAATGGTAATCGAACAGATTCTAGCTTTGGCGATAGTCAATATTATTTTGTCCGTGGAAGCCATATTAAACGAGTAACAGCAATTAATACTGATGAAATGATCAAAGCTGATAGTCCACTTTGTAGAAAATTAGATAGAGAATTTAGTGAAACAACCGGTGGAACAGATTTTGGGGCAATAGGAGAAGATGGAAAAGCTTACTAAATTTTTAGGAACGTTACTGTTTTATATTTGGTTTGTTTTAGTGGTGTCAGTATTAGTAATTAATATTATTAAATAGCAAGTCAGCTTAACGGCTGGCTTTTTTAAATTGTTTAAAAATCTCTAGTCATCGTAGCTATGCCTTTGTATTATGTTGTTAGGTGATTAAATTGATAAAATTATTATATGGAATTTTTGAGGTCTTGATTAAATTCATAAAATCAGAGTATGAATCTAAGTTAAAGGCAAAAGCTAATGACATAGAGCATGTTAAAAATAGTGAAAATGTAGAGAAATTATATAACTTTACAGTTAATTGTGCTGAAGCACTTTATGGCAATGCTTTTGGAGATGTCAAAGAGTTGTTTTATAACAATAAATTTGATGAAATGATGGGTTGGTTAAGTAAATTTGAATTTCAAACTTGTTTTAGCAAAAAAACGTTGCGAATATGGAATGATGTTTTTATTGATATGGAAAATGTCTTTGACAACTATGAAAAGCGTATAAAGTGGAAGCAAAATACCAATAGTGGTTTTGAAAAATATAGTTATTATAAGGAAAATGAACTTAGTAATCGAGAGAAAAAAGATAAAAGTAAATTAAGTAAAGATATCCAAAAATTAAAGTCACGTAAAGAACTGCGTGCTTGAATATTAAAATTTTAGGAGGTGAGTGGCATTACTAAAAAGTTAACGCAGAAACAACAACGGTTTGTCGATGAGTACATTATTTCTGGTAATGCCACTCAATCTTACAAAGCACCGATATCAGAAAGGAGATGACAAACATGGCCAAGGTACACCAATGCGGTGAGATCAGATGTCATAGGGTCATCCCTTTTGATCAACGATACTGTGACGTGCATGCCAAACTGCATGCGCATGATGCCTATCACAACGTGTCGCACAAGCAACGGCTCGAGTCGTACAAGATATACAACCGTGAGCATCGTGACCAGACTGCAAACGCTTTCTATCACAGCAAGGAGTGGCAGCATGTACGCGGCTACGTGGTCAACCGTGACATGTATGCATCGGGAGTGTCGGGCATTACGCTGACTGATCATGATCTGATCGTGGATCACGTGGTGCCAAGGCGCTTGTGCAAGGATCCATTGGACACCGACAACTTGTGGTGCCTGAGCAGACGTGAACACCTTGCCAAGACAAAAATGGAAAAACATATCGCCGGCAAACCAAATGGTGATAATGTGCTGAAACATCTAAATCGCCAAAAATGGGCCGTATACATCGATAACGAGCTGAGACGATCAAAAGATCAAACAGGCTCTCAGAATGTCTGACAACCCCCCCACGGGCTTTCAGAAGAGAGCAATCCGCACATTAAACTTCCGTTACGGCGATGACAGTTATAAAAGTTCACATTATGGGGGCTATTTAGATTACAAAAAGTAAGGAGATGATACGATGCCACGCAAAATGAAGGTAACTAAGAGTCCAGACAACAAAGCTTATCAAAACCGACGTACTGAGATGGTTGAAAAGGCGACTGAAGACCTGCAGCCGTTGCAGACGTCACCACCAAACTACATGAAGGGCACGATTGCGGGTCGAGCCTGGCAGCGAATCACACCGATTTTGCGTCAAAGCACGATCATCAAAAATGCCGATCGATCAACTGTGGAGGCTCTCTGCTCAGCAATCGCACTGTATCGGCTTGGCTTTGATGACGTGCAAGAAAACGGCATCCAGACACCGATTTATAAAAGCGTCCAGAACAATCGTGGCGAAATTATCGACCGTGATTTTGTCGGTTTTAAGAAAAACCCCGCTGTATCAACGATGGACGCCGCAATCAGGCAAATACGCTCGTTATCGTCTGAGCTTGGATTAACACCGACTAGTCGTGCATCCTTACTCTCCCTTACTGCTGATAACGAAGAAGATGACGGCCCAACACTGGCTGATATTTTGTCTGGCGGTGATGATGAATGGTAATGAAAAAGTGGGATCTGACTAAAAAAGGCCAGACAGTCGAAAAAGCGTATCAGGCAGAAAAGGAAGCCGGTAGTTACGACGAAATTTTCGCCAAGTACCGAGATCCTGCTACCAGATACGCTTTTGGCGTTTTAGAAGGCAAGTTTTTAGCCGGCAAAAAAATCAAACTGGACGCTTTTAGGCATCTACAAGACCTAAGACGGCAGACGGAAGACCCCAATTTTCAGTATCACTATGATCTGAGTAAATGCCGGGCAATCATCAGCTTTGCAAAGGTGGTACCGGACGTTAATGCCGGTAAACCACTGCCGCTCATGCTGTGGGAGCAGAAAATACTATGCTCAATTATTGGTTGGCGCGATACCAACGATCAGCTCCGCTATATGCGGGTGATTTTTTCGGTCGCACGGACCAATGGTAAGACCTATCTGGCAACGATTCTGATGTCATTCTATTTTTTGATCGAATCAAAGGGCCAGATGAACCACGACTACCTGTATACGGCACCGGTTACGAGTCAATCGCAAAAAGGCTTCCAGTATATGCAGTCGTTTTTCACCAAACTGTCGACTTTGCCAGCTTTTAAAAAGCTGTTTAAACAGCAAGAAATTGTTGTCCTGCATGATGTGATCCTGTCACGGAAGCTACACAACCGCCTGCTGCGGATGTCGTATAAGTCCGGCCAATTTGACTCGCTCCACTGTCAGTTTGCGGTGGGCGATGAAGTCGGGGATGACCATCATATTGGCTCTATTATCGAAGGTAACGGCAAGATCACGTCCGGGCAAGGCCAGGAACCTAACCACTGTTTTTTGCAGGTTTCGACGGCCTATCCAGACAGCAACTCGCAGTTTTACAAGGACCAGCAGATGATGGAGGAGGTCATGGAGCGCGACTATGACCGCTCTTTGGATGACAACCTATGCATGGTCTGGGAACAGGACAGCCTTGATGAGACCAACGATCTAGAAACGTGGGTCAAGTCCAATCCAATTTTGGATTTGAGCCCCGAAAAGCATGATCAACTCATGAAATCGCTGCTCTCTGAGCGTGATACCAAGATGGCGAACGGCTCTCTGCCAGAGTTCCAGAACAAATCGCTCAACATGTGGCTGCAGGTCAAGCAGAATACGTATCTGGACCTTGATGACATCAATCGAGCAGCCGTTGATGACGCACCGATCGACATTGACGGCCGTGAGTGCTATGTGGGCTTTGACAAGTCCAACTTCAGCGATGACACGTCGATTGCTTTCGTTTTCCCGTATATGGACAACGGCAAGCCGCGCTACTACATCAAGCAACACAGCTGGGTGCCACTCGCACGGGCTCAGAACAACATTGTTCTGAAGGAAAAACAGGATGGTATCAACTATCGGGACGCCGAAAAGCATGGTTTCTGTGACATTGCCAAAAACGACTATGGCTATATCGATGACGGCGCGGTCTATGACTGGCTGATGGCCTATGTGGAGGCTCATAAGCTTAAAATCAAGTACTTCTGCTACGACAAGTGGGGCCTGTCTAAGATGATCGGCTGGATCGAGCAAAAAACTGAATGGAACACTATGCCAGTTAAGAACGTTATCCAGAATCTGAATGAGCCAACGGTTGATCTGCGCAAGCAGTTTGATACCGGCACGATCAGATATGACCATGACCCGATCATCACCTACTCGCTCAAGAATGCCGTGCTGTATGGCAACAACAACGGGGTCAAAATTGACAAGGAAAAGGCGACGACCAAGATTGACTTTGTCGACGCGCTGATTGACGCGTGGTACACGGCAATGTTCCATTTCGATGACATCAGTCTTGAGAAGTTTGATGCCAAAAACCCGTTCTCGGGGATGTCAAACGATGATATCAACGACTACTTCACTAACGATTTCTCATTCTAGGAGGTGTTATACATGGTTAAGACCTTTTTTCAGCTGCTTGTTGGCGTTTTGTCGATCGTGTTATGGGTAGCAGCTCTCTATACTTTTGTGAGATTCGGCTTTGCCATTAACAAGGCGGTTGGCTGGCTGACACTGTCAGTTTCGCTGTATCTCGGCTCATCGGTGCTGACAAAATCGATTGGCGGTGATAATTGATGTTTAATCCGTTTCGTGAGGTGATCAAACGTTCGAGAATGCTTAACTCGAATGGGTGGTCGCCTTTTTTCTCGGCTTCAAACGGTCAGATCGTATCAGTTGGGCCGGTCAATGCTAGTGCAGCACTCAACAACTCGGACGTTTTTGCAGTAGTCTACCGTATCAGCTCAGACGTAGCGACCTGTCAGTTCGAGGCTCCAATGGTCGACTACAGGCTTAACCATCCGATGGGCACGCTGATCAACGGCTACAACGTGTGGCAGTCAGTGGTAGCTCAGATGGCACTTAACGGCAATGCCTACATGCTGATACACCGTGAGGGTACAGATGGTGCAGTAACTCGACTCGAACCAGTGCCAGAAGAGCGCGTGACCGTCACGCTTAACGATGACGGTTCAGATGTCTTCTATACAGTCCATTTTGATGATTCCAACCGCTCTGGCGATTATAAGGTGCCGTCGGCGGATATGTTGCACTTTCGGCTGTTTGTCAACGGGCAGAGCGAGTCTCAGTATATGGGTGTCAGTCCGTTGATGAGTTTGACAAAGGAGATTGACGTACAGGACCAGTCAAACCGGCTGGCATTGAGCACACTTAAGCATGCACTGGCACCGACCAACATTTTGTCGATCCCACAGGGTACGCTCGACCAAAAGGCTAAAGATAACATTCGCAATGAGTTTGAAAAAGCCAACTCTGGTGAAAATGCCGGCCGAGCGATCGTGCTTGATCAGGGATTGTCATTGAGTCAACTGACGGTCAGCCCGGATATCGCCAAATTGCTTGATAACACCAATTTTAGCCAAGCTCAGATTGCTAAGGCTTTCTGCGTACCGGCTGACTACCTGTCGGGCAAGCAGGACGAGCAGTCAAGCATCGAGCAGGTCCGCAGCCTGTATCAAAACTCGCTGACGCTCTATATCAGACCGATCGAAGACGAGCTTACGAGCAAACTTGGCGTACCGGTGCACTTGGACGTCTCAACGGCGGTCGACATTGACCACCAGCAGTTGATCAGCAACATTGTCAGTCTAACCAACAGCAAGAATCCTGTCTTGTCGGGCGATGATGCACGCCAGATCCTGGCAGATCGTGGCGTACTGCCAAAGCAGACGTACCAGACGGCTACGCCAGGAAATCAAGATTTAGGAGGTGATACGAGTGCCAACGACAACAGACGTACGGACGCTGACAACCAATCTGACGACACGGAGCAGTGATGACAACGGTATGACGGTCGAAGGATACGCCATGCTGTATGACCAGCCGTCAGTCCCAATGCCGTTTGTCGAGTATATCGATCGTGGAGCACTGGACAATGTTGATCTGTCAAAGGTCCTGTTGCTGTATGGTCATGACCTTAACAGTGTTTTAGCCCGCTCAGATGCGGAAAATCTGCAGTTGCGGGCTGATGACAAGGGATTGTGGTTTCGGGCTACACTCCCCGACACGACACTGGGCCGTGACACGTACACCAACGTGGCTAACGGCAATCTTAAAGGTTGTTCGGTTGGCTTTAAGATCGGCGATGACAAGTGGCTACAGGGCAATGACGGCCAGGTTATCCACCATATCCGGTCGTTTGATCAGCTAATTGAGATCTCAATCACGCCGATCCCGGCATATACCGAGACAAGCGTGGACGTACAGCGCTCACTGGAAGCTTTTATGAAAGGGGAGAACGAAGTGGAAATCGACTACGACAAGTTGGCTGATGCAGTAGCTGATAAGCTTGAACAACGCTCTGCTGAACAAGCAGACGTTGAAACTACTGATGAAGCCGACAAACAAGATCAAGATGTGGAAAAACCAGAAGAACCGCAAAAAGAAGAAAAGCCGGAAGAACAACTGGCTGACGATTCTGATTCTGCTGAAAAAGATGAAAAACCTGCAGAAAAGGTTGAAAAGCGGTCTGAACCGCATGCATCAATCGTAACTACTGACAAAAAAATGAAAGAAGGTACCGAAATGCGCGAATTACATGGTGTAAACGAATCCGCAAAGGACCAATTTGCACATTTTCTGAAGACGGGCGAAGTTACCCGTGACAACACGACTGGCGGCATTGGCTTGTCTAACGGCCAAGTATTGATCCCACAAGACATTCTGCCAGCTGAACACGAACAACACCAGTTCCCACGTTTGGGTAATCTGGTCCGTCAAATTGCCGTTAAACACACGACTGGTAAGCTGCCTGTTTTCCAACCAGGCTCTGGCAAGCTGGCTCTGCACACAGAACTGCAATCCACCGCTAACAGCACGTCACCAGAAATCACGGAAATCCTGTGGAACCTGAAGACGTACACGGGTCGCTACGTATTTACGCGCGAACTGATGGACGATTCCGATTACAACTGGGAAGCGGAACTGCAATCCCGGCTGATTGAACTGCGCGACAACACGGAAGACAATCTGATCGTAACTCAACTGACTAGCGGTGTAACGGCGGTTAAGCCAACCAACCTGGTTGACGATCTGAAACTGATTCTGGATTCCAAGCTGAAGCCCTATGACAGCAACGCCGCATCAATCGTGCTGAGCCAATCCGCTTTTGCTCAACTGGACCAAATGAAGGATTCCGAAGGTCGGCCACTGGTACAGCCTAACGTAACGCTGGGTACTGGCAACATGATCTTAGGCAAGACGGTCACGGTTGTAGATGACACGCTGTTTCCTAATGCCAAGCAAGGGGACGTCAACATCGTGGTTACGCCACTGCAAAAAGCCGTCATCAAGTTTAAGGCCAACGAAATCACAGGCCAATTCCTGGACACGAGCGACATCTGGTACAAAGCTCTGGGGATCTATCTGCGTGAAGACGTTGTTCAAGCCAACAAGAATGTTATCAACTGGGTATCCAGTACGACTACCACTAGTCATTAAAATTTGTGTGGAGGTGATCAGCAATGATTGATACGCAGTCGATGCTTGATGAACTCTGCCTGGACGCAACCGATGAGACAACGCAACTGATCACCGATTTGTTAAGTCAGTCCGAAAGCATTATCCGCGACTCAGTCGACAAGACTAAACCGCTGAGCGACTACGAGCAGGATCCGATTTTTATCAGAGCTGCTAAGACGCTGTGTACTCAGCTGTACTATGACCGTACGCTGACCGGTGGGATGTCGATTGGCTTGCAGATGATGATCAATCATCTAAAAGGTGAGGTGGCAGACGATGGCTACAAACCAAACAGCACCGTTTAACTACAAGCCGTATCAGATGAGGCATACAGCCGAGTTTGGTACGTTTACGACTAAGGAAAACGGGATGGGACTTGCGATTCCTACATTCACGAGTCAGTTTAAACTGCACTATGCACGTGTCAGTCAGACAATCAATCAGAAGTACCAGGCACTGGGTACTGAGTACGAAAACACTCAGATTCTGGCGGTACGACATGATAAGCAATTGTCTGACCAGCTGGCTTGCAAGATTGGTAAACAGGTTTACAGCATTGTGGATCTGTCTGTAAGGGATGAGTCGTATCTGTCATATGATCTGGTGACGATTAAGCGCTACAAAGGCGGCGATGGCAATGGCTAACGATGAAATCAGTATGTCCGACTTCATGAAGCGATGGCTGGAGGAAGTCAAGGATATCTCGATTAATCTAACACCCGAAGAACAGGCAAAGATTACGGAAGCTGGCGCGGAAGTGATGGCTGAAAAGCTGACGGCCGTAACCAATGCCAAGCACCGCTCTCACCACAATGACAAAGTCTATGGCCATGCCGCCGACCACATTACGTATATGGCCAAAGATGTTGACGGTGAGACTAACGGCGCTTCAACGGTCGGCTGGGATAACCACTATCATGCGATGAACATGATGCGTCTTAATGACGGCTACAAGGGATATACCGGCGATCATTTCTTGACCAATCTGCAGCAGGATAAATCAACTAGTGATGCCATACTCAAAGCAGAGAGTGACAAGTACCAGGAACTGATCAATAAGAAGAAAGGGGATGACGACTAATGCTGGCAACCAAACGAGCTAGAGAGCTGATTCTGACTGGAAACTACAAAAACGTGGACGCTGTCTACATTGGTGCCATTCCGCAATCTGAGATTGATAAGACTGACCGCACAATCATCTTGATTTCTGACGTACGGACGGATCTGGCGCTCAACGGGAATCTGGACTTTCATGCACTTGATAAAGAGGTCGAGGTCCAGATTTTTTATGCACTCAATGCTGACGACCCCGATGACTTCGAGACATCATTGATGCACCTTTTTGTGCGTAATGGCTGGACGATGCTTGATAATCACGGCCATACGGTTGACCCCAAGACTTATCAGGTTACACAAACTTACTACTTTGATTATTACGAACTCGAAAAATAGGAGGGCAAAAAATGTTACTTCATGGTATCAAGACCGCGTGGGTTTTTCTTAAATCTACTGACGGAAAAACTTTACTAGTTAAAGCAAACGGGCTGTCTGACAACGGTTTGCTGGAGCTGGGCCATGACGTGCTCGGCGTGGCATCCGCTGAAATCAAGGGTCTGGACGGCTCTAAACTTGAAAAAATCTCAGGCAATAATACGGTACAGTACAGTTATGCTGATCCACTGAATCCAACCGTTGCTCTAACTGTCAATAGCATTAAGATGGCAACCTATGCCAAGTTAGTAGGCCTGGAAAAGAAGGGCACTGGTTGGCAAATGGCTGACACTAAGCCAGTCGGTGGCTGTGTCATTAAGTCACCACATATGATTGATGACGGGTTCACCTACTTCTGTTTCCCAAGCGGCAACTTTCTGGGTGGCGACAAAAAGCTTGACTCCGACAGTGACTCAAAGAAAACGCCGGTAACGGATACGCTGAACTTCGCTGCTATTGATGATCCTAACATTGATGACCTGTATCGTATCTATGATACCAGCGATTCTGACTGGCAGAGCGAAGACGCAATGTTTAAGGAAATCCTGCCAGACTACGTTAAGACAACTACTGTGTCTGGTTCACAAGTCTAATATTTTTAGATCGCCTACGAAAGTAAACAGTACTCGCCTGGGGGCGGTCGATAGAGGAGAAATAGAATGAAGCTTTATATTAAACTTTTTAACCGTAAATTTGATGTATCGACGTCTAACGGCAATGTGCGGCGTGTCTATGAGATGCAGTTAAAAATTGCTAAGGCTCAAGCCGAAAAAGACATTTTAAAACGAGCAGAAGACGAGCTGGAATTGGTCCAAGAATTGCCAAAGTTTCTTGGTATCATGCTCAAGTTGAATAAGCAGCAGCTTAAACAGCTTGACAACATGGACTTTGAAGCAACTCAAGATGCAGTCGGCTATATTTGTCAACGTATCTTAGGCCGGACCGATGAACAAATCGAGGAAGAGGAAAAAGAAGACCCAAAAAAGTAAACTGGAAAGCTCGTGCGTGGAAGCTACAGAACGCGATTGAAGACTTAGACAATAACGAGCGAGAAATGCTGATCCAGTTGCATTGGACGATAGATCAGTACGAAAATGCTGACTACTATCGTCTAGGTGAGGTTATGTCAGCTAAGGCACGTGATGAGCGTGCGATTGACCCGCTGCAGTTTGTAAGAGGAAGGAGAGCGGATAATGGCTAAGATCAGCAACGTTATGGCGACTAAGGTCGCGCTGGATTTGGTAGACGCGTCAAAGTCGATCCGCAATCTGACAACAGAGGTCAATGCATCGACCAAAGCCTGGCAGGCACAGGAAGCCAGCTTAAAATCAGCCGGCGACTATGTAGGCGCAGCTAAAGCTCGTGTAGAAGGGCTTGGCAACGCAATCGACGCGCAAAAAGGCAAGATTGCCGCTTTGCAGGAAAAACAAGAGTCAATGAACAACATCACTCAAGATGCTGCAGAGAAGTACCTGAAGCTTAAAGATCGAATTGATCAACTTAAATCTGAACAATCCAGCCTTGATGACGTTACTGGCAAAAACAAGGATAAGTACGAGGCTCTGGGTGCTGAAATCAGCCGGCTGGAATCTAAGCAAGAGAAGCTGAATGTCGGTACGACCAAGCAAGCCGAGATTTATCTGCGATATGGATCACAGGTCGACCAAGCCAAAGCCAAGTTAGCCAGTATGGAAGCCCAACAGCAACGGGCAGAGTCGCAATTAGAATTGCAGAACAGCGGTATCTTAAAGCTGAATGCTACGATGCGGACCCAATCGGCCCTGTTTATGGCACAAGCCGAGCGTCTGCAGGCAGAAGGACACCAGTACCAGGCAATGGGTGTGCAAGTCAATGGCCTGGAAAGCAAAATCAGCCAGCTGAGAGAAGTCCAACAGCGCGAGATGCAGATGCTCGATTCCACACGGCAACGGATGGGTGAAAATTCTCAAGAGTATCTTAAACAGGCAACGCGTGTGGAAGAGCTGGGTACCAAAATTGCCCAGACACGGTCAAAGATTAATGAACTCAACGAAACCATGAAGGCTACACCACACACGTGGCTTGACGGTATGAATGCTCGCCTAGACAGTCTGCAGGGTAAGGCCGACCGAGTAAGCCATTCGTTTGGCAGCATGTTTCTGGCCAATACAGCGGCTAACCTGTTTTCCGATGCGTTGGCAACAATCCGGGCTCGCTTTACAGAGCTGATTGCAAGTGGGATGGAGTATGATGTTACACAAGAAAAAATGCTCGCCACGTGGACTACACTGACCGGCTCAGCTGGTGAAGCTCATGGCATGGTCGATACGGTCAACAACCTGTCAGTCAAGACGGGACAAGCCGTAGATGTAGTTGATGAGTTGGAACAGGGATTCTATCACCTTCATTCGTCCAAAGAGCAAGCAGATGGGCTAACTAGTTCTATGCTCAATATGGCCGATGCTGTTGGGCTTAATAGTCAGCAGATTGGTGCTGTATCGCAGGATATGGTTCACGCGATGGCCACTGGCAAGGTTACGCAAGGCGAGCTTAACCAGATTGGCGCCTATTTCCCAATGATTGATGAGAAATTGGCTGATCACTACCATACTACCGTTGCCGAAATGCGTGAAATGGCTAGTGCGGGCCAACTTGATGCTGATACGTTTCAACAGGTTTTTGAGCAATTAGGTAATGGCAAATACAAGGAAGCTGCCGAAAACATGATGGGTACCTTCTTTGGTATGGAACGGACAATCAAAGCCCGTGTTCCAGCACTTGTCGGCGACATTGTCGAGCCATTCAAAACAATGAGTAATCCATTGCTTAAATCGGTATCTAAGTGGGTGTCTGACAAGAAGACTGAAAAATTATTTACCCAGTTTGGTAAGCACCTGATGAAGGCGTTTAACAAAATCACAACTGCGTTTGGTGGCAAAAAGATTGATGTCAGTGATGCACTAACTGGTGGAATGAAAGCTGCTACCCGTGGCGTTGATCGGTTTGCGAAAATAATCTCGTCACACCGTGCTCAAATCAAGGAATTCTTCGGACTGTTCAAAACTGGCTCAGCGGCTAGTCTTAAGATCTTCGCTAATGTCTTTCTAGATTTGTCAAAAGTGATGTTGCCTGTGCTCGACGTGTTGTCCAAATACCCAAAGACAACAGCTGCAGTAATTACTTCGTTTTTGCTGGCAGGCAAGGCGGTCAAGACCCTATCGGTTGCAAACGAAGCATTGCAACTGACTTTTAAAGCGATAAAGTTTCCATTTAGCGCCATTAAAAAGACCCGAGACGGACTCAAAGAGCTACCGGATAAGTATAATCGAGTCAGCGATAGTATTGATGCTTATGGTAACAAGCTAAAAAAAGTACCTACTAATGTTAAGACTAAAGTATCTGCTCCAGTATCAGCTGCTAAAGCAAAGATTGGCGGGTACAATAACAAACTTAAGCAAGTGCCTAAAGCTGTTAAAACGAAAGCTATTGCATCAACGGCTTCTGCCAAAGGCAAGATAAGCTCTTTTAATGCAACTGTTAAAAGGGTTCCGCCCAGAATTAAGGTTAAGGCAAGTGCTGAGGTAGCGAGTGCCAAAATAAGCATCAAGAATCTTGGTGCAACAGCTAAAGCGGCTGCAACTACGTCGGCGAGTGCATTTTCAAAAATTCGACTATCAGCCGTGACGTCGATTAAAGCGATTGGTGTAGCGGCACGTGCTAATCCTTTGGGTGCATTGATCACAGGCATACAGATAGCAGCAGCGGCTTTTAGTTTTCTGTATGGCCACAGTAAGAAATTTCGTAAGTTCGTCAACGGTTTGGCAAGCTCTGCTAAGTCAGCAATGGGACATTTAGGCAAGGCTTTTGAGTCTGGCGCTAAGACTGCGATCTCATGGGCTGGCAACATGTGGGATCATGTCAAGAAGAGCTATCAAGATGGCCAAGCTCAGACTCAAAAACAGACACTACAGCATGCACGTCAGCAACAGCAAGCCTGGAGTAATATCAAGGATACGACTGCATCCATTGCTAAAGGCATGTTTGACAAGCTTAACGTCTTAAATGGTGACGGCTTAGGCGACATGTTAAATGGATGGAAAGACTATTTTAGCAAAGTAATCAACACAATTGAGTCAAATGGCAGCCCACTCCATAACGCTTTTAGAGATGTCTTAAACGGCTTGCTCAGTCCGTTTACCAACTTAATCAACGGCATCATCAAGGGAATTAACTGGGTGCTGGATAAGGTTGGCGGTGACAGTCACAAGCTCGGCACTTTCACCATTGACAAACTTGCCAATGGTACGTCAGACGGTGGCTTGCTCCATGACCAGGTGGCACTGCTTAACGATGGATCAGGTCCTAACTATCAAGAGATGGTCCACTTCCCGTCCGGCGAAACGGTTATGCTCCCGCCAGAGCGTAATTTGATGATGTACCTTCCGGCACAAACGGAAGTGCTTGATGGTGAGCGGTCAGCTCAGTTGGCACCGCTTATGGGTATCAGTCACTATGCCGATGGTGCGGTTGGCGACTTCTTCTCGTCCCTGTGGGACAAAGGCAAGGACGTTGTCGACTTCGCGGAAGATATCCTTAAAAAGCCAATCAATTTCATGGAGTCCGTCTTTAAACACTTTGTTTCTGGCAAATCCGACAACGGTGGGTTCTTCAGCGTGCAACTGCATACCAGTCTGCCAGTGTTCTTCGCCAAGTCGATGGCTGACTGGGTCAAGAAAGAGATCAATAGCTTAACCGTTGATGCACATGGCCCGGTTTCCAGAGATCAGTTTGCAAAAATTGCTGAGTCGGCTGCGCGTTTAATGCATCAGCAAATCAGCGATAGTGACATTACACGTCTTTATTGGCAAGGCTTTGTTGAATCCGGCGACGGTGCTAACATGGGTGCCGGTGTTGATGACCACGATGGTACGGGGCGGCCTTTAGGCTTTTACCAGTACAAGCGCAAAACTTGGAATGCTTGGGCGGTTCCAGGCCATACCAACATCAGCAGCCTCCTTGACCAGACAATGGCTGTCCTTAACGACTCAAATTGGCGTTCCGACTTAGCGCCACTAGGTGTTAAAAGAGGGTGGGGGCCAACTGGCCATAAAATGTATGCCGACGGTGGCATCGCTACTCAACCGTCAATTTTTGGTGAAGCAGGTGCCGAGATGGCAATTCCACTCAACGCGATGAAATCATCGCGTGCTTGGGAACTGATGCAGCAGGTCGTATCCTACTATGCCGGAAGCAACACTACCCAGTCGACAGCCGTTGACACTCGAAACTTGTCTCAACAAATTCAAGAACTGATTGAAATTGGTCAAGCCGTTTTGTCTGTCAACCACGAACAGGTTCAAGCAATTCATGGTATCAAAGGATATGACAAAGTTTCAGCTTATAAGCAGCAGCGAATCGATCAAACGCTCGCAAATTACCAAGCATTCTAACGACATGAACTGTACAAACTACCTTGCTAAATGTTTTTCAGTGCGTCTGAGAGGGGATGATAAAATGCAGCGACCGCACATGTGGATCAAATTGCCAAACCAAGACGAGATAGATTGTGAGTCAATCACCAAAGGGCTTAAGTTCCTCCAAGACGACTCTGACTTATCAATCGCTAATACGTATCTGGACTCAAACGGAATCGAAGGCTCAGTCTTGGAGCGTCAGACCTACTCCAAGACAGCCGTTAATGCGAATTTTTGGCTACACTTTGGTAGTTGGTATGATTACAAACTTGCTAAACATGACATCGCACGTGTTTTTGGTCAAAAAGGGCTAATGCGGATCCGTACTGATGCTGAACCGAATATCGTTAAGTATGTATATGCAACGTCATATACGATCAAACCGATTGGTGATTTTTACCATGATGCTCTTTTTACAATCGCATTTGATAATCCAAGCGGTCTCAAATATTCGCTGTATCGCAGTGATGAACTTGTCAATCATCAAAACGACGGCAAGCAGTTTGGGATGAACCTGCCTAAGCAATCACTTAACTATCATTGGTCGTCAAGTTCCATTGAATGCTACAATCCGTCAGACATTACGGTTGACCCGTACTTTGGCAAGCGTGACATCCGTACAACGATTCACTTTTCTGGCAGCTCGATTAAGTTTGAGAATAAGACTACTGGTTCCACCTGGACATATAGCCAAGCTGCTACTGTCAATGACACGATTGTGATTGATGGAATCAACACCTATCGTAATGGAGATCTTGACAACGGCAATACCGATTACGGTTATCTGAGCCTTGCACCTGGCAATAACGAGATTCAGATCACAGGGCCGTCAAGTGTAGACGTTACGATTAGCTTTCCATTTATCTATCTCGAGTAGGAGGGATGCAATTTGAGCGTTGTAAAAATCGCAAAGATACAAGGTAATCTGCACGTTCCAAACTCCAACGATATGATAGCCATGCTGACGAGCGTTCTGCCAGACACCATGCAGATCACATGGAAGAAAAACAGTGAGTACCAGATGCAGTTTGAGGCTTACAACAACGGGTCTGATGCTTACTCAATGCTTTCACCTGGAAACATGGTTGAAAAAAACGGCCAATGGTTTGTCATTAAGCATCCTACGGCGGGATGGTCAGGGAATCTAGAGACTACATCAGTTGTGGCAACACATATCAGCTCTGAGATTAACCGGATCCGAATCTATGGTGACGATGCACCAACTGATTTCGGCGGTTATGATCATGCTGGAAAAAGCCAGTCGGTCACAGTCGTATCCAATAGTGCTAACGAGAATGCAATCAGTGTGTCTGTCAATGACATCATGCAGTGGGGGTTTGGTGACCAGCAAAACCGATGGGGTATCACCTATCAAATTGTTGGTAATTTTAATAACCACATGGTTGTTAACCCTTATGCGTCTGGGTCTGGTAAGGATGTTATCAGCAGGATTTTATCGTCATGGACCGATGCGGTTTTTTGGCCGGATAATCTCAACTTACGAATCTACTCACATGATGAGTTTTATAAAGATCGTGGGCATCGACTAGACTACCTGCATGATACTGATACGGTGACGCTTGAGTACGACACTACTGATATGGTTAATGCGGCAAGACTGGTCGGGGCTACGCAAGAGAGCGGTGGCGGTACAGGAATCAACGAATCCGAAACCACCACACAAGGCACCGGCAGAGCATCGGAAGTCATTGCTGACGCTAAGAAGTATCTCGACGTGCCATATGTATATGGTGGCGCCGGTGGTGCTCGCGGTGGCAATCCTTACTCTGGCATGGACTGTTCAAGCTTTGTCAGCCAGGTTTATAAGGACTTTGGTATTAATATTCCAGCCTTTACAGTTGCTATGGAACCCTACGGCCATGAAATCAGTCGTGATCAGGTACAGACAGGCGACATGGGCTTTTATGGCTCACATGATGCCAGCCATCACATCTGTATGGCATTGGACAACAGTACGATGATCTATGAGCCACAGCCTGGTGAGGTGTGCAAGGCGGAGCCGATCAGCTACTACCCGCCGACATGGTGGGAACGCAATGATGATATGGCTAAGATCGTAGGCGGATCGTCGCAGACAGTTGACAATGCTGAAATTACCAATAGCGATAGTCAGAGCACTTACTACTTCGCGCCATTTTATTTCGTTGATGAAGCCAGCAGACGGCGATGGGGCTTATATGAAGGTGACGATATTACAAGCGATACAATTACTGATAAGGAACGGATGAAGGCTTATGCCGAGACACAATTCAAGCCAAACCCAGACGTTAGTCTTGAACTAACGGTTATTGATGAACAAGCTATTCCTGGTGATCTAGTCAGAGTTGAAATTAAACCTGCAAACTATGTCACACAGACTGGCGTTGTTGGGATTGTAAGCTATCCAGACAGTGCTACTAACAAAACTACAATCACGCTTAATAGTCATTTGCAAACTATTCTTGATTATCAGCGTGGCCAGCAGGAAGAGTTTAAGTCTTATCGCGAGACTACCAAAAACATGATCGTCAACGCGCAATACAGTAGTCAGTCACAGACGACTTGGAACGAAACGGAGGTGAAGGCTTTTGACAACAGCAAACGTGGTTGACGTATCGGAGTGGCAGCCGATCAGTATCGACTGGGCCAATCTGAAGGCTAACGGCGTCAAAGCGGTAGTCGTGCGTATCGGTCATGGCGTAACACGTGATGAACACGCAGCAGACCATATCGCCAACGCGACTAAAGCCGGGCTGATTGTCCATGTCTATCACTACTACGAGGGCGTAGATGGTGAACTGCAGTACTCGGTCAACAATGCGAAGAGCCTAAACATCAAGCCGAACGTGTACTACTTCTTGGATATGGAAGGCACAATCGCTGGCTCATGGCCGAGCATTTTTGAGTCATTCCGCAAACAGTGGGCGGGTTATGGCTGGAATACCGGCCTGTACTGCTCACTGAGCAACTACGCTAAGTTTGACAACGCAACGCTTGTTAAGCAGGGTGTGTACCGTTGGATTGCGGCGTGAGGCAGTAGTCAGCCAAGCGATGCCGACATGTGGCAGTATGACAGCAAAACCGGTCTGGGAAGCTATACGAGCGCACTAGACAAGGACGTTGATATGTCTGGCAAGCTGATTGTCGCGCCAAGCACCAACACGATAATTAATACCGATCCAAACGGGAGCTACGAGCTTAAGGCCGGTGCTTTCGTTGGCTTCGACTATTCGACCACGTCGCTTCAAGGTGGTAAGATGCTCGTAGCCAGTCCCGACGGCAAAAATAAGATTCCCAAACTAGCACCTACGGGGACTTTTTTGTTTAACAATGCCGATGGTGACAACATGTGGACGCTGATCAAACCTAAGATCCAGATGCCTAAGCTTGACTGGTCGGCAATCACTGGCAAACCGGACGTCGCACTTAAAACGGACCTAACATGGTCAAACATCTCGGGCAAGCCGGACGTGGCCACCAAAGCTGACGTGTCTAGCGCGTTAACAATAGCCAATACAGCAAAGTCTACTGCTGACAGTGCGCTGAGCAAAGCTAACAGTAATGCTACAGCACTCAACAATAAGGCCAATAAGTCCGACCTGACGTGGGCTAACATTTCAGGCAAGCCAAGCATACCTAATGCCGATGATACAACGACTATATCAAGTGGGGACCTTAACGGCTACACGACTACAGGCAAATACTACATGCCTAACTCGTTGTCTAACTACACTAA
>OGIU01000581.1_pt1 | contig 20791 bp, 19 predicted proteins | sample 1571791 | NCBI WGS metagenome assembly OGIU01 (sample SAMEA2582104, study PRJEB24529) | metagenome | biome: Human gut stool | place: China | collected 2011
TGAAGGTTTATCCCCTGAATGCAAAGCTGCGGCAGAACAAAGTTGGTCACTTTCTCCGCTCACAATGCCCCATCCATTAGTGCGTGTTGTGGTGGCAGAAAGCTTATACCGTGCCTGGTCGCTAACCACAAATCATCCTTATCACAGAGAATAACGCGTTACACTACCGATGAATTTAAAGAAATTCTTTGCTGCCCCAACCAACGAACCGATCCGCGATAAGAAAGCGGAGCGGAACTTGTTTGCGCGTCGAACATTGGTGGCATTCATCGGTATTTTGGCATTAAGTGGCGTATTATTTGCCAATATTTACCATCTCCAGGTGGTAAATTACGACATGTACCAAACTCGCTCGAATGGTAACCGTATTAAATTGCTTCCGCTTCCTCCTACTCGCGGATTAATTTACGACCGTTACGGCGAATTACTGGCTGAAAACCTGACCTTTTTCGGTTTATATATCGTGCCGGAAAAAACCGAAAATTTAGACCGCACTTTTGAAGAATTGCGCTATGTTGTGGGACTCACAGATGAAGACATTGAGCATTTCCAAAAAGAGCGTCGTCGCGGCACACGCTATACACCGATTTTACTCAAATCTAGCTTAACGGAAGAACAAATTGCCCGTTTTGCAGTAAACCAGTATAAATATCCAAGCCTTGACATTCGTCCTTATTTCAAACGAAATTATCTGTACGGCGAAGCTATGACTCATATCTTGGGTTATGTGGGACGTATTAATGACCGAGATGTTGAGCGCCTCAAAAAAGAGGAAAAATTTGCTAACTATTCTGGCTCTACGGACATGGGGAAATTGGGTATTGAGCGTTATTACGAAGAACAACTCCACGGTACGACGGGTTTTGAAGAGGTAGAAATCAATAACCGCGGGAAAGTTGTCCGTAAATTACGTGAGCAACCAGCCACAGCGGGTAAAAGTATTCATCTGACAATCGATTTCACCCTTCAACGCTACATTATGTCGCTCCTTTCAGGTCAAAAAGGCGCTGTCGTTGTGCTTGACCCGAAAGATAACAGCGTATTAGCGATGGTTTCAACACCAAGCTATGATAATAATTTATTCGTCGATGGTATTTCTTCTAGCGATTACAAACGTTTACTAGAAGACCCTACTCGACCGCTTTATAGTCGTGCGACACAAGGGATCTATCCACCAGCCTCCACTGTAAAACCATTCGTTGCTGTTGCAGCATTAACTGAAGGGGTGATTACACCTAACACCACGATTTTTGACCCTGGTTACTGGACATTACCAAACTCCACAAAACGCTTCCGAGATTGGAAAAAAACAGGGCATGGTTATACGGATTTAAACAAAGCTATTACTGAATCATCGGATACCTTCTTCTATCAAACCGCCTTTAATTTAGGTATTGATCGTTTCTCTATGTGGATGAAACGTTTTGGATTTGGTATGCCTACAGGTATTGAAATTCAAGAAGAAGCTACAGCCAATATGCCGAGTAAAGAATGGAAACAAAAACGTTATAAAAGACCTTGGGTACAAGGCGATACAATCTCAGTAGGTATTGGTCAGGGTTATTGGACAGCGACACCATTACAAGTAGCAAAAGCGACCTCTATTGTAGTCAATAACGGTAAAATTCATACACCACATTTAATGAAATCAGTTGAAGGTGCCACCATTGAGCCCTATCAAGACCCACTTTTATATGAAGATATTACCGATCCTAAACAAGCTTATTGGGACGCAGCTAAGCGAGGTATGTTCAATGTGGTGAATTCAGGTGCGGGGACTGGACGAAAAGCCTTTATCGGCACGAATTACCATGTAGCAGGGAAATCCGGTACTGCGCAGGTTTTCAGCTTAAAAGAAAACCAAAAATATAATGCGGCTGGTTTGAAAAAAGAATTGCATGACCATGCTTGGTTCACTGCTTATGCACCTTACGAAGATCCGAAATTAGTTGTCACGATTATTTTAGAAAATGCAGGTGGCGGCTCAAGCAATGCTGCGCCAATTGTGCGTCAAATTATGGATTTCTATCTAAATAAGCGCTTGCCGCAAATTGAACGTCAACAAAATGCTGAAAAAGAAAAGATGACGGACCAAACTGAGTTAGACGTACCAACGCAAGAACCCCAACCAAGTGAGAATGAATAATGGAAGAAAAAGTGCCTTTATGCTTGCGATTATGGCAACGCTTACATATTGATTTCTTATTATTTATTGGTTTAGCTGCCATTACTGCCTATGGTATGCTTGTGCTTTATAGTGCATCTGGCGCGAGTGAAGTCATGTTCCAAAACCGTATCATTCAGGTCATATTAGGTTTTGTTGTCATGATGATTATGGCACAGCTTCCTCCTAAATTTTATCAGCGCCTGGCTCCTTATTTATATTTGGTTGGTTTTATTATGCTGATTTTAGTTGATGCCTTCGGTACAACTAGTAAAGGAGCACAGCGTTGGTTAGATCTCGGCTTTATTCGCTTTCAGCCGTCTGAAATTGTAAAACTTGCGGTGCCATTAATGGTCGCCGTGTATTTAGGTAATCGCCCATTACCACCTAAAATGAGCGAAACCTTTATTGCTATCGCTATGATTATGGTGCCAACTTTACTTGTTGCCATTCAACCAGACTTAGGAACATCAATTCTGGTTAGTGCATCGGGCTTATTCGTGGTATTCTTAGCAGGCATGAGTTGGTGGCTTATTCTTGCTGCAGTAGTTGGCTTAGCGGCATTTATTCCTATCATGTGGATGTATTTAATGCATGACTACCAACGCATGCGTGTATTAACCTTACTTGACCCAGAGAAAGATCCTCTTGGGGCGGGTTATCATATTTTGCAATCCAAAATTGCTATCGGTTCAGGCGGTATATCTGGCAAAGGATGGATGCAAGGGACACAATCCCAATTAGAATTTTTGCCTGAACCACACACTGATTTTATTTTTGCCGTGATGAGTGAAGAACATGGAATGGTCGGCTTTCTTATTCTGATGGCAATTTATTTGTTTATTATTATCCGTGGCTTAATGATTGCGGTAAATGCAGAAACCTCTTTCGGGCGTATTCTTGCTGGTGCTACCACACTGATATTCTTCGTTTATGTTTTCGTAAATATTGGTATGGTGAGCGGTATTTTGCCCGTGGTTGGTGTGCCTTTGCCTCTCTTTAGCTATGGGGGCACCTCTTATGTCGCTATCATGGCGAGCTTTGGTTTAGTGATGTCCATTCATACTCACAAACCTCGCTTTATGAAAGGGAACTAATTTCCTTTTTGGCTTTCTTATAAGAATACAGCAATAATATTGACAGTAATAAGTATGAAATTAAAAAATATCTTAAAAACGACCGCACTTTTCACATTAATTATGGGATTTAGTTTATCTAGCTTTGCTGATACCCAAAAAATGTATGGCATCCAAGGGGATTCTTTATCTATAAAAACAACTATTCCTACACCACAAAGTTATGAAGTAAACGGCAAAACTTATACTACACAAGGAGATGAATCAAAAAACTATTCAAAAGAAGGCGCCGCAAGTTATTATCACAATAAATTTAATGGAAGAAAAACAGCCAATGGTGAACGCTACGATTCATCACTTTTTACAGCTGCACATAAAACATTGCCTTTAAACTCTTATGCGGTTGTCACAAACTTACACAATAATCGTAAAGTGATTGTACGGATTAATGATCGAGGTCCGTTTAGTGAGAAACGTATCATCGACTTATCGCATTCTGCAGCTAAAGAATTGGGGCTTATTGCTCGTGGAACGGGACATGTTAGAATTGAAGCCTTACATGTAGATAATCAAGGTCAAATTTCAGGTGCAGGTGCTAAAACACTCGCTAAGCATGCTAAAACGCAAGAAGCCAGTGATCGTTTAGCCATCAATAAAAATAGCGAAAAAAAAAATCAGAACTCAGACAGCACAAGCGATGCAAAAACTGTCTTCAAGCTAAAACTACTCGCGCTGTCGTCAAAAAATCAAGCAGAAAACATCATCACAAAGCTCGCATTAGATGACATAAAAACCGAAATTAACCAAAATGGACGAAACTACGAAATCCATTTTGGCCCAATTTCGGATCAAGCGGATATTAATCAATTAAAAACAAAATTACAAAAAACGATCAATGGGCAACCTGTAATCGTTTATACTTATAAAAACCAATAAGCTATTAAAGGAAATGCTATGTTAAAACAATCGGCAAAATTGAAAAAAATTGTACTCTGCTCGGGATTAATGGCAGCATCAACATTTGCTGCCGCTGAGGATATTCAATACGGTATCGCAGTACCGGAAGTGAATGCACAAACTTATGTTTTAATGGATTACAATTCTGGTGCAGTACTTGCATCACTTAACCCAGACCAACGCCAATACCCTGCTTCATTAACAAAAATGATGACTAGCTACGTGGTTGGTACGGCATTAAAACAAGGTAAAATCCACAATGAAGATATGGTGACGATTAGCGAAACCGCTTGGGGTAGAAATTTCCCTGATTCGTCAAAAATGTTCTTAAATTTAAATCAACAAGTGTCTGTAGGTGATTTAAACAAAGGGATTATCATTGTTTCTGGTAATGACGCTTGTGTGGCAGTGGCTGAACATATTTCGGGCACAGTAGCTAACTTCGTTGATACTATGAATAAATATGTTCAACAATTTGGCTTAAAAAATACTAACTTCACTACACCACATGGTTTAGACGATCCAAACCAATATTCAACTGCACGTGATATGGCGATTATTGGTGCACACATTATTCGTGATTTACCGGAAGAATATAAAATCTACGCTGAAAAAGACTTTACTTTCAACAAAATCAAACAACCTAACCGTAATGGATTATTATGGGATAAAACCATTAACGTTGATGGGATGAAAACCGGCCACACAAGCCAAGCTGGCTATAACCTTGTCGCATCGGCAACAAGTCCAAACAATATGCGTTTGATTTCTGTTGTCATGGGTGTACCAACCTATAAAGGCCGTGAAGTAGAAAGTAAAAAACTCTTACAATGGGGTTTTGCTAACTTTGAAACATTAAAAACCCAAAAAGCAGGCGAAGAAATTTCAAAACAATCTGTTTACTACGGTGATAAAGGTAACGTTAAACTTGGTGTCTTAGAAGATGGCTTTATCACTGTGCCAAAAGGTAAACAAACTGACTTAAAAGCTCGTTATGAATTAGATAATAAATACTTACAAGCACCTTTAACAAAAGGCCAAGTAGTGGGTAAAATCGTTTATCAATTAGACGGTAAAGATGTCGCCACCGTAAATCTTCAAGCATTAGAAGATGTGCAAGAAGGCGGTTTCTTAGGTAAAGGTTGGGACTGGTTAGTGTTAACGGTTAAAGGATTATTTGACTAAACACCTTGAAAATTAACCGCACTACCCCATTTATATCACATCAATAAATTCGTAAGGTGTGTGAATTTAACTGATTCACGCACCTTACTCTTAAGTAAGGATGTAACATGACAACAGAAAATGATTATGAAAAACTGAAAGAATTAATGGAATTCCCTGCTGTAATGACATTTAAAGTCGCAGGTGTTAACCGTGAGAACTTAGCGCAAGACATCGTTGCGGTGATACAAAAATATTTACCGGGTGATTATATCCCAAAAGAAAAACGCAGTAGTAAAGGCACTTATAATTCAGTTTCAATTGATATCGTGGCACAAAACTTTGAGCAAGTAGAAACTCTCTACAAAGAACTTGCAAAAGTTGAAGGTGTCAAAATGGTTATTTAAGATGAATAATACTGATTTAGTTGTCCGTCAATTAGGATTACAAGATTATCAAGAGATCTGGCATAAAATGCAGGAATTCACGGATAATCGAAATGCAGAAACAACTGATGAAATTTGGTTAGTTGAGCATCATCCTGTTTTTACACAAGGCCAAGCAGGCAAACCAGAGCACTTATTACAAAGTAGTAATATACCTGTTGTTCAATCAGATCGCGGCGGTCAAATTACTTATCATGGACCAGGTCAGCAGGTGATGTATGTGCTCATTGATATTAAACGTCATGAACATTTAAATGTCCGTCAATTAGTGACCGCACTTGAACAATCTGTCGTGAAAACCCTCGCAGACTATGGCATCGAAGGCTATCCAAAACCCGATGCGCCAGGCGTATATATTGACGGCAAAAAAATCTGTTCATTAGGTTTACGTATCCGTAAAGGACGCTCTTTCCACGGTTTGGCATTTAATATCGATATGGACCTCAACCCTTTCCATTACATTAATCCTTGCGGCTATGCTGGGCTTGAGATGTGTCAGCTTGCTGACTTTATTGGTAAAGAAGAGGCAACACTTGACAAGGTTTCCCCAAAATTAATTAAACACTTTGCCAAACTTTTGGGCTATAATGTTACAAATTTATAACATTCCCTTTTATAACACATTTAAAAATGCCTGAATCAGGCATTTTTCTTTAGGAAAGAACAATGTCAACGCCTTTTAAAATGGAACGCGGTGTGAAATACCGCGATGCAGCCAAAACATCCATCATCCCTGTTAAAAACATCGATCCTAACCAAGAATTATTGAAAAAGCCGGAATGGATGAAGATCAAATTGCCGTCTAACTCATTAAAGATCGAAACGATTAAAAACGGGATGCGTCGTCATGGCCTACATTCTGTATGCGAAGAAGCGTCTTGCCCAAATTTACACGAGTGCTTTAACCATGGTACGGCAACCTTTATGATTCTAGGCGCAATTTGTACTCGTCGTTGTCCTTTCTGTGACGTTGCACATGGTAAACCCTTACCGCCTGATCCGAACGAACCACGTAAATTAGCTGAAACTATCCAAGATATGAAGTTGAAATATGTGGTGATTACCTCTGTTGACCGCGATGATTTACCTGATCGTGGTGCAGGCCATTTTGCTGAATGCGTAAAAGAAGTGCGTGCATTAAACCCTGGCATTAAAATTGAGATTTTAGTGCCGGATTTCCGTGGACGTATTACTCAAGCCTTAGAAAAATTAAAAGACAATCCACCGGATGTATTCAACCACAACTTGGAAAATGTGCCACGTTTATATAAAGAAATTCGTCCAGGTGCCGATTATCAATGGTCTTTAAAATTACTTCATGATTTCAAAGAAATGTTTCCAAACATCCCAACTAAATCAGGCTTAATGGTTGGATTAGGTGAAACTAATGAGGAAATCCTTGAAGTGATGAAAGACTTACGTGCAAATGGCGTCACCATGCTTACACTAGGTCAATACCTTCAACCAAGTCGCCATCACTTACCAGTTGCTCGCTATGTGCCACCAGCAGAGTTTGATGAGTTCCGTGATAAAGCCAACGCAATGGGCTTTGAACACGCAGCTTGTGGTCCATTTGTTCGCTCTTCCTACCATGCTGATTTACAAGCAAGTGGTGGATTAGTGAAGTAATCAAAAACAGCTAAAAAAATGACCGCACTTTGAATCTCAAGTGCGGTCATTTTTTATGTTATCCTTTCAACTACTAGTCAGTTGCTGCTGGCTTCTCTTCTTCGCTCTCATCAGTCTCTATCATGCTTTCTTGACGAAGATCTTCAAGCGTACGACCATTAATTAAATAGCCATTTTCCGTTTTTTCCACTCTAGAAACGTAATTATCACCTTCTTCAACAAATTCTCGGTGAAGTTTTCCATCATATTTCACAAAACTACTTAAATATTGCCAAAAATATGAATTCTCCTTAATGGCTAAGGCTTTTTCATTTTGATCATCAAACAACATTTTACTTAATGTCAGATTAAATGTACCTTCAATATTATCTGGAATCATCTCTGATGAATCATCTTCGGGCACTTGAGGCACAATACCACTCACCTCCAACTTAACAGGATAAGCATTGGTTTCCGGATAAGTATTTAGATTCAAATTCAATGTTGCATTATCAACGATTAAATCAAGCTCTTTCCAAGAGTTTTTGATGTATTTATCAAATGTGGTTGACGTTAAATGCGTGCTGCATAAGGCCCCATAAAACGGTGCTGAACAAAATCTTGCTGATAAATGCGCTTTGCTATGATTAATTTTAAATGGCGCATCAACCGCTAATTTTTCAAATTGGAAACCTGCACTTGGATAACTAGCTTTATTCGCTGATAATGTGATATGTTCATTATATTGATCATTGCCTAAAGTTTCCGTCTTATCACTGACTGATACGTCATCAAGTACTAAATCGGCCATATTAAATGATTTTAATGTAGCCTCAATATTGGTTTTACCACTAAATTCTTTTACCCATTTATCTTTGGCATTTAAGAAATCTTTATTGTCTTTTGCTGGTGTTTCTTTCTCAGCAATGGTATCTAATAAAAATGGAACAAAAGCCAGTTCATTTGCTACATTGTAATCATCTAACTGAATATTAACTTTACTGCCTTTAGCTTCCCATTTACGGTTTTCATCCTCAGGGGTTTGCTTCACACTTTCAACATTTAATTTGAAATCCACATTGGCTTTAGTTAAATCATTATTCGCTAACTTAAGTTCAAAGCCTGCATTTTGTAAGTTAAAGTAAGGTTGATTATTTTTAGGGACATTGACAGAAAGTACCGATAACGAACCATCAAAACGATCGTTTTGTGTAAAAATTTTCGTTAACAAACTGACGCCATCTTTAATGTCTAGTGAACCACCGCTTAATTTTTGAAATTCGTTATAAAAATTGACCGCACTTGGTACACCATTTTGTTTAATGAATAAATTTAATCCACCTGCTGTTGCTTGGCTTTCTTCCGTTGTACGGGTTTTATTGGCAATGCGCAAAATATCACTACTAAATTTTGTATTAAGATCGCGTTTATCTGTCTCGCCTGGTTTCACATCAAAATGATAAGTCGCATTTTTCATATAAACATGGGTATTTTCCCCATTTAACAATGCTACTTCGGCATTTTTTGCGGTTAATTCTATACTTGATAGGTCATACTGATTTGCACCGATAGGTACTAGACGAGCTTCACCTTCAATTTGTTCCAGTTTAGTGTCTTTATCGTAATTAAAACCACTAAGAGTTGTTTTTAGCTCAACTTCTTTATTTTTTAAGAAATGAAGACCGATAGAAAGGTTTTGGGACTTATTCGCAAAATCACGGAATTCCGTCAAAATATCAGACTGTAAATAATCCCCTACTGGCGAAAATTTGCTATTAATTGTGTTTTTATCAATCGTAATATTTAATGTTTTATTTAATTGACGAACTAACTGATCGGATAACTGAGACTCTGCTGTAATGAAGAAAGGCAGAGCGGTGAGCTTAGTTGAAATGACATTTGTGTTTTTCGCATCACTATTTTTTACACTAAAGATTAACTCACGGATGAAAAAGTTTTTCGCAGTTTGCGTCACATTTAATGTTGCTTGGTTACCTAAAGAATAAGAGAAATTTTTTAACACCTGGTCGATTTTATGATTGGTGTAAAATTGTGCGCCGATCCCAAGTGCCACTGCGATAGCCGAAATCGTCAATGTTATTGTTTTTTTCTTGCTCATAACGTCCCCAGATGCGATCTCAATTTACGATCTCAAAATCCTTTTGAAAAATTAACCACACTTTTCTCTTCAAAGTGCGGTCAGTTTTCAATCTTTTTTAGCCTAAGATTTTATCTAATTCTTGGCTTACAGCTTCCACTTTTTGAGTACCATCTAAACGGAAATATTGTGTGTTACCTGCTTTTGCTTCAGCTTGGTAATAATCAATTAATGGGCTGGTTTGTTTGTGGTAAACCGCTAAACGATCTAACACGGTTTCTGGTTTATCATCTGCTCGGATAATTAAATCTTCACCCGTTACATCATCTTTACCTTCCACTTTTGGTGGGTTGTAAACGATGTGGTAAGAACGACCAGATGCTTGGTGTACACGACGACCACTCATACGTTCAACGATCACTTCATCCGGCACATCAAACTCTAAAACGTAATCAATTTTCACGCCTGACTCTTTTAACGCATCCGCTTGTGGAATCGTACGTGGGAAACCATCTAATAAGAAACCATTTGCACAATCTGGTTGAGAAATACGATCTTTTACTAACGCAACAGTTAATTCATCCGGTACTAATTTCCCTTCATCCATTAATGCTTTTGCTTGTTTGCCTAATTCTGTCCCAGCTTTAATCGCGGCACGGAACATATCCCCTGTTGAAATTTGTGGGATACCAAACTTGTTCATAATAAATTGTGCTTGTGTGCCTTTTCCTGCACCTGGTGCACCTAAAAGAATAATTTTCATACAAATCTCCAATAAATAATAGCCCCGTTTAAAATACCGTTAAAGCCTTGTTTGGTCAAATGATTTTACTGTTAATTTTGACCGCGCTTTATTTTATTTTAAGCTTTTTCATTTCCTTTTTCATTCCATGGTGCCACCCAGAATAAACAAATCATTCCTGGGATAGCGAGGAATAAACAAATCCAGAAAAAATGATAGTAGCCCACCGCCTTAACCAAGTAACCAGATAACATACCAAGTCCTTTACTTGGTAAAGCAGAAAGGCTGGTAAATAAGGCTAATTGAGTGGCTGTATAAAGCGGATTCGTTTCGCGAGCCATAAAGGCGACAAAGGCAGCAGTACCGAGACCGACACCAATATATTCACCCGCAATCACGAAACCTAATTTCCAAAGTTCTGCGGCACCAATTTGGTCAAAATGCCCAAATGCAGCTAACCAAATAAATCCACCAATAGTAATCAATTGGATAAAACCAAATACCCATAATGCACGATTAATGCCTAAGCGCAACATAATCACGCCACCCACGAGACCGGCTGAGATACTTGCCCAAAGTGAGGTACTTTTTACCACCAACGCAATATGTTCTTTTTCAAAGCCCATGTCATAGACAAATTTCGTTTGTAACGTGGTAGCAAATGAATCACCAAATTTATACAAGAACAAAAAGAGTAAAAAACCGATCGCTTGGGCAACACCTTTACGTTGGAAGAACTCTTTCAGCGGTATCCAAAACACCATATAGAAAGGTTGATCACGATCGACCTGTGCAATGTTTGGTTCTTTCGCTAAAAAGAGCGTCATAAATATGCCCACTAGCATACAAAGTGCGGTCAATAAAAAGACGGTTTCCCATGGATAAATTGTCGCTAAATAAAGCGATAGCCCACCTGGAATTAAGCCTGCAACACGATAAGCATTGATATGAATGGTGTTTCCCAATCCTAATTCATTGTCCGTTAAAATTTCACGACGATAAGCATCGAGTACAATATCTTGTGTCGCAGAGAAAAAGGCAATGAATGTGGCAATTTTAGCCACCGTACTTAACTCTGCCACGGGATCAAACTGACTAATCGTATAAAGTGAAATCATCAAAATCACTTGAGAAATCAATAACCAACTACGGCGACGCCCTAAAAAATGCGGGAAATAGCGGTCTAATAATGGTGCCCATAAAAATTTCAAACCATATGGCACCATCACCCCTGTCAAGGCACCGATTAATTCAACGGAAAGTCCTTTATCTGTCAGCCATACAGGTAACATCTGTAATAACACAAAAAGTGGCAAACCAGAGCTAAATCCAGTAAAGACACAGATCACCATTTTTCGGGTAAATATTTGACTAGAAAGGGATTGTTCTGACATAAAGTGCGGTTATTTTTGAGCGTGTTTTATCTGATTGAAATATTAAGGGCGGAATGTACTCCGCCCACCAAGAGTGAGATTAATCTCTGTATCCTTTCGGATTATTTTTTTGCCAATTCCAGGTATCTTTCATCATTTGCTCAAGGCCTCGCTCAGCTGTCCAATTTAACTCTTTTGCAGCAAGACTTGGATCGGAATAGCATGTTGCAATATCGCCTGGGCGACGTGCGACAAGACGATATGGAATTTTAATATTGTTCGCTTGCTCAAACCCTTTCACCATATCAAGCACAGAATACCCAGTACCCGTACCCAAGTTATAAATGTGTAAACCCGCGTCATTTTCATGGCGATTTAATGCTTTTAAGTGACCAATCGCTAAATCCACCACATGGATATAATCACGTACCCCTGTGCCATCATGAGTATCATAATCGCTACCAAACACCGAAAGTTGCGGTAATTTACCAATGGCAACTTGGCTAATGTAAGGTAATAGATTATTTGGAATGCCGTTTGGATCTTCACCAATTAAGCCGCTTGCATGTGCGCCTACTGGGTTGAAATAACGTAAGATCGTCATACTAAATTGTGGTTCAGCTTTCGCTACATCGGTCAGAATTTGTTCGACCATGTATTTAGATGTACCGTAAGGATTGGTTGTACCGCCTACTTTGCAGTCTTCTGTAATTGGAATAATTTCTGGATCACCATAAACCGTTGCAGATGAACTAAATACAAAGTTCCACACGCCTGCTTTTTTCATTTCTTGAATCAAAACAATCGTGCCTGATACGTTATTCATATAGTATTCAGCTGGCTTTTGAACACTTTCACCCACAGCTTTTAAACCCGCAAAATGGATGACCGATTGAATACTGTTTTCAGCAAAGATTTTTTGTAATAAAGCACGATCTAAAATATCGCCTTCATAAAATTTCACGTCTTTACCAGTAATTTCTTTGACTCGTTCTAAAGATTTAGGGGAGGAATTGCATAAATTATCCAATACCACCACTTTTTTGTTTGCATTTAATAATTCCACTACGGTGTGTGAACCGATATAGCCGGCTCCACCTGTTACTAAAATCGCCATGGGTTGCTCCTTAATCATTTTGTTCGTGAATTATAACATTGATTTCTACGATACATAAATTTATCCCCTTTTTTGACCGCACTTTGGTGTGATCGTTGTCACAGAATAAACATTTTTCTATAGGAATTTGATTTTGGTCATTGAAGCACCTCTCGATGAGGCGAATAATAGCCTACGAAAATCAAAAGATAAAGGAAGACAACATGAAACTTCAAAAAACTGCACTTGCATTACTCGTTGGTTGGTATGCCGCCAATGCAACCGCTTATTCTGAACAAGGCCAAGCAGGTAATACCAAAAGCTGGGAAAGCGCTGAATACCTCAAAGACTGGGGCTTAACCTCAATGAATGCTTCCACGGCTTATGCTCTTGGCTTTAATGGTTCAGGCGTAAAAATTGGCGTGATGGATTCAGGTGTGCTATTAAACCACCCTGAATTTCAAGACGGTCGAATCCACGTTGTAAAAACAGAAGGGACTTATAGTAAAGATGGCATGCGTTATCCCGATGCATCGGTGGGAAATGGCCCAATCAATAAAAACGAACCCGTAAAAAACGGCAAACGTAATTTTGATAAAACAGATAATGGCATTTTCACTAAAGGCGAAGCCTTCAATATTGACGGCTCGTGGCATAAATATACCAATGATGCTCATGGTACCCATGTTGGCGGGACAATGGCGGCAACGCGTGATGGAAACGAGATGCACGGTGTAGCATTCGGCGCTAATCTGTATTCTGCTAATACCGGTGGTAACGACAACATGACCTATGGTCCAAATCAAGACTATAGTTTCTTCTTACAAGGCTACTCTGCCCTAGCAGATGCCGGAGCAAAAGTGATTAATAACAGTTGGGGTTCAAACCGTCGTGTCAATTCATCCTTTGCTGGTGCCTTAGGCTATAAACCAAAATATGATTGGCGTGATGTGCCTGAATATGGCGTGCAATATTATGATGTACCAAAAGCACCTGAGCCAATTTCCAGTCCTGCGGCACATATTTATTTAAGTAACTTAGGCGAGGCTGAAAAAGCTTATTATCAATTTGTGACCAGTGGTGAGAAAAACTTTGTTGATGCGGCTTATGAAGTGGCAAAAAATAAACAAGTAATTCAAGTCTTTACCGCGGGTAACCGCAGTATGATGGCTGAGTCCTTTACGCGTGCGATGTTGCCTTATTTCAGACCTGATGCAGAAAAATACTGGGTAAACGTCACCGGTCAAGTCGGCGGTGAAGGCTATCCGAATGACTCAAATGGAGATGTGAGTGATGAAAAAGCAGGCGCAGATATTCAAGAATTTAACCTCGCCGGCCATTCAAAATGGTGGACGATTGCGGCTCCATCCGCCAACATCTATTCCTCCTACATTCAATTACAAGACAACAATACTTATGGTGACCCTATTTACAAATCAGCTGGTGGTACTTCAATGGCTGCCCCACACGTAAGTGGTGCATTAGGTGTCATTCTTTCTCGCTATCCATACATGACAACCAATCAAGCGCGTGATGTCATGCTAACCACAGCAAGACAAACCACGCTTCGTAAAGGGCTTGAAGGTAAACCGTTAGAACGTTGGGAAACTGAACAAGGTATACCGAGTAACGTTTGGGGGTGGGGGATTTTAGATCTTGGCAAAGCCATGTTTGGCCCAGGTCAATTCTTAGGAAACGTGGAAATCAACCTCAATCAAAATGATGTTTGGTCAAATGATATTAGCGATAAAGCCATCAAAGCACGTCAAGTCGAAGATCAAGCTGAAGCGGCAACTTGGACAACACGCAAAGCTGAATTACAAGCATTAATGCAAAATCATGCAGGAGCGACAGCTGAAGAAAAAGCAGAATATCAAGTAGGTTTAGCGCGTGAAGCCGCTCGTAATGAACGTGCCGCACAAGGCTATGTTGGCGCACTCACTAAAAATGGGACTGGCACCTTAATCCTCACCGGTAATAACAGCTTCACTGGTGAAATTACTGTGAATGAAGGTCAGCTTTCAGGGTTAAATCAATCTCTTGGTTCTACACAGCAAGTTATTGTGAAACAAGGTACAACATTGGAAGTATTACCGAAAGCAGAAGTCACTAAACCAAGTGATAATGGATTTGTCACCAAAACCTTAACCAGCACCGCGAAAACGGTTACCGCAACAGTGGAAAAAGGTGGTCATTTCTTACTGAATAATGGTATTGCTAACGTCAATGCAACCTTTGCCGACGGCTCTATTTTAGTGCCAAATAAATTTGACGAAGAAATTCTGCCTCAATTACAACAAAATCCACAAAAAGCAGTGTCAGTACAAGGTACTGGCTCATTTGTAGGAGCTGAAAATGCGATAGTTGAAACACCTCGCACTTATGATTTCTTTGCCGTTAAAAATGAAAGTAATGCAAATACGCTGAAAGTAACCGTTCATAAAAAAGCCCTTTCATCTGCAGCAACCACTGAAAATGAAGTGGCTATCGCCAATGCATTAGATGCAGCGACAAACAGACCGGCTTACCAAAGCCTCATTTGGGGAACAAAAGAGAATGCTCGCCAAGCTTTTGCTCGTTTAAGCTATGATGAAGATCTCGCAGCTCAACAACACAACGTGTTAAATGGTTTATTGATTCGTCAGCAACTTGCTCAACCAGGTGCAGTAAGAGCTCAACTTAATGCAGGTACACAAATTTGGACAAGTGGCACCTTCACCCACTTCAGCACGGATAGTTTAAGCAGCCATGCGTACAATCAACTTGTGGGTATTGATGCAACCATTGATACAAACAAACATTTAGGTGTATTTGTCGGCTCAACACAAAATAGCCACAAAATTGACCGCACTTCGAAAGATCGTGCTATACATTTAGGCTTAACAGCTGAACATCGTTTCAACGTATTAACACCAAAAATTGGCTTTATTCAAAGCTGGGGAAAACACGAACAACGTGCTGAATTTGCACAAGGTGTGAAAAGCCATAACCAAACACAAAATGTCTTTGCTGAACTTGCCTACACTGGCTTAAAAGGGGAACATTTTGCGATTGAACCTTATGCTGGCGTAAGCTATATGCATATCAAAAACAAAGGTATGACAAAAGACGAAGTGCAGTTAAAAGACAACAATCGTGATTTAATCATTACCTCTGTAGGTTTACGTCCATCTATTCCATTTGCAATTGGTGGCGTTCAATTAAATCTATTAGGCGATGTAGCTTATCATCGTTTCCATAAAGATAAAGCCGCTGAAGGCAGCTTGGTAATCAATAATCAAGGTGTCGCGAATCTTTATGGTAAAGAATTGAAAAATGTCGTCACGACAGGTGTGGCATTACAAGCGCAATTCACGCCGACATTCAGTGTGAAAGTGGGCTATCAAGGTGCTTACAACCACGATACCAAAGCCAATAATGTGAATGCAGAATTACGCTTCTCTTTTTAACGATATTCAATAAGACAAAAGTGCGGTCAGTTTTGACCGCACTTTTTTTGGTTACTTCAAAAATGCCTCATGATAGGCAATATGCTAACCAATAAAACTGGCGATGAAGTAATAGCTATGATCGTAGCCTTTGTGGAAACGCACATCGAGCGGTTGATTTGCTGCACGACAGGTTTCAATAAAATCTTCGGTAAGTAATTATGTTGTCAAAAACTCATCTTCCAAGCTCTGATCAATACACATACCTTGCACTTTATATCCTTGTTGAATGAGCGAGTTGGCATCATATTGCTGCCATTTTTCACAATCTTTCCCTAAATAAGCAGTAAAAGCTTTTTCTCCCCAAGGCACAAGACTTGGCGACAAAATGGACGAAAAGGCAGAAACACTTTGATAACGTTCCCGGTTTCGTAATGCTAATACCAAGGCACCGTGTCCCCCCATTGAATGTCTCATAATGGAACGTTTGCCGTTGGTAGGAAAATTTTCCTCAATCAGACGGGACAACTCGTTCAAAATATAATCATACATTTGATAATTCATCGCCCAAGGCTGCTCGGTCGCATTAAGATAAAAGCCCGCACCTTGCCCTAAATCGTAAGCCACATCGTTCGGCACTTGCTCTCCGCGAGGGCTGGTATCGGGGGCAACCACAATCACTTGATGGTCTGCCGAATACGGGATCAAATTGGTCAGCATGTTTTCCCGCTACACCGTTTAGATCGCCCCACCTCGGGCGTATTGCTGTTTGCCTTGAATAGCAAAATGGCGAAAAGGATGTGTGAATTATTCGAAAATTATCAAATGGAAAAAGGTTATTTGGCGGTGGTTCGAGGTTATTTACAAGGACAAGCCAGAGTAGCGTATCCGCTCAAAGTGATTTTAGATAAAGTGGCGGATAAATTTTCGCAGGAAAAGGAATCGAAAGAGGCGATTACCGATTATCAAAGTTTAGCAGCAGTGGAAATGCCTTACCCTGTGGGCAAGCATCAAACGGCACGTTATTCATTGGTCGAACTTTTCCCGCAAACGGGGCGAAAACATCAGCTAAGATGGCACTTGAAGCACCTTTTCCACCTGATTATGGGCGATACTAAATATGGTGACTTACATCAAAACGGTGCCTTAAGTGAACACTCAGGCGTAAATTGATTGATGTTACATTCGCATTTTTTGCGTTTCGTTCATCCGAAAACTTCGCAAAAAATCACGATAAAAGCACCGCTTGATGACCAATGGCAAAGGCTTTTTCAGTTCTTTAATTCGAGTTTTCCTGATTTTTAATTAGACAAAAAGAGAAACAAAATGGATAATGCACTAATTTCATTAAAGCATGAGCAACAACAAGAAGCGGTTGAAGAAATCCAGAAACTTGCAAAACAAGGCATCAGTATGGGACAAGCAATTCAAATTATTGCGAATCAGTTAAGAGAAAAAATATCAACAAAATCAATTAGATCAAACGGAGGGAATTAAATGAAAAAAATGATGATTGCAACATTAGCACTTATTTCTGCTAGTGTAATGGCTGCACCTAAAACAGAAACCACATCTACTGCTAAAGATCCAATAAATGGTCAGCCTGCAGTTGTTTTAAATGTGTATGATGTTAGCTCAAAATCACCCAGCCTTGTAAAAGGAACTCAAATTTCAAGAAGTCAAAATCAACAACTCTGTTGGAGCTCTCTCAATGTGCCATTAACAGGCCGAGTACGCATTGCTGAAGCATTTTATGCACCAGCACCAACCAATTTTGCCTCTGAAGGAATGAGCGTTACTGCATCGGAAGACAAAAAAGAGTTCTTAATTATTGGTGATGTGATTGCAAAAGATAAAGAAAATATTACCCGTTGTTGGAAATTTGGTAAATCAGATCCAATTGGTAAATATGGAATGGAAGTGCAAATTGGTAACTATGTATTTAGAAACCTTGCATTTGAAATAGTAAAATAATATATAAGCATCAGACAAAAAATCTGCACCTTAATTAGTTGAACTAAGCAATCAACTAATTAAGGTGCAGATTTTGTATAGCCGATATCTGGATAAAAACCTTCTCTCTATTCCAACATTGCTAGCACATTACTACAGCCCATATAGAGATAGATCGGCTGACCTTGATAAGAAAAACGCGTCGTGCCGTCCGGCATTAAGCCTTTATCTTGCGTATCACGCACTGAAACGCATAAGTTGGTTTTACCTGAACGGCAAAAACTCGCATTCGCCACATTCTGCAGTGTAAAGCGGAATAACGTGATCGCCTGGTTTTACACTTAACACATCTTCACCCACAGCAACAACTACACCCGCACCTTCGTGCCCAAGCACTACTGGGAATACGCCTTCAGGATCGCTTCCTGATAACGTAAATGCATCAGTATGGCACACGCCCGTGTGAGTGTTACGAATTAACACCTTGCCTTTGCGTGGCATTTCTACGTCAATTTCCACAATTTATAAGGGTTGATTTGGTGCGAATGCAACCGCCGCACGAGATTGCAACTTTTTATTTATAAGGAAGGGAAATGACTTACGCCACCGCTAAAGCTGCTGAAAAAATCGGTATCTCTGCCCACACTTTACGCTTTTACGACAAAGAAGGCTTATTGCCTAACGTTGGATGCGATGAACACGGTAATCACCGTTTTACAGATAACGACTGGCAATGGTTGAGTTTATTACAATGCTTGAAAAATACAGGAATGAGCTTAAAAGATATTAAACGTTTTGCGGAATGTACCATCATCGGCGACGATACCATTGACGAACGTCTTGCATTATTTGAAAGCCAAACAGAAAATGTGAAGTGCCAAATTGCTAAATTAAAACGCTATTTAAACTTACTGGAATACAAGTTAGCATTTTATCAAAAAGCCAAAGCGTTAGGCTCAGTGGAAGCCGTGAATTTGCCACAGATTCCTGAAACAACCTAAGTTAAGAGTTTGGTCCAACTTTTGGGTTGGTCAAAGTTGACCGCACTTTTGCTCATGCTCATAGATAAATAAAAAGGCATCAATTTGATGCCTTTTTATTCATTAACATGAAAAATTAACGTTCATTCCAACGTTTGATAGATTCACGAATCACTTCTTTCGCTTCTTCTACATCGCCCCAGTGAGTCACTTTTGTTGAACCTGGTTTTTTCAATGCTTTGTAGTTATTGAAGTGGAATTCAATTTGTTTGATTAATTGCGCAGGTACATCTGCAAGACTGTTGTATGCATTGCCGGTGTCGCGATCATCTGCTGGCACACAAACGATTTTATCGTCCACTTCGCCATCATCAACGAATTTCATTACACCAATTACTTTTGCTTCAAGGAATACACCAGTTGCAAGTGGTTGGCGAGTTAATAATAAAACGTCTAACTCATCGCCATCTTCGTCTAAAGTTTGTGGAATGAAACCATAGTTAGTTGGTTTTGCGAAGATCGCTGGCTCAACACGGTCTAATTGGAACGCTGCAACTTTACGGTTCCATTCGATTTTGTGGCAGCTACCTTCTGGAATTTCATTTACCACATTGATAATGCCAGCATCTACATCGCCTGGCGTTAAAATTTGATTAAAATCAGCCATTGTTTTTCCTTTTTTTGATTACGTTAAAAACTTTCAGAGTATAGCAGTTTTTAGTCGATAAAAAAATATGCGAAAAACATCCTCAAAACTGACCGCCCTTTCCCGCCAGACTAACAAAAAAACGATTGCGCAAACGTTTACTTTTAAATAATTTGCTATAAAATAGCACGTCTTTTTTTGATTATTAACCTAGGGGACTTTATGTCAAGTTTAGAAAAAACCTTTGAACTCAGCAAACGCGGTTCAACGGTTCGTCAAGAAATCATCGCGGGTTTAACCACCTTCTTAGCCATGGTGTATTCCGTGATTGTTGTGCCTAAAATGCTTGGTGATGCGGGCTTTCCGGCTGAATCAGTGTTTATCGCAACCTGTTTAGTAGCAGGTCTTGGTTCGATTTTAATCGGCTTTTGGGCAAATGCGCCAATGGCGATCGGCTGTGCCATTTCATTAACCGCTTTCACCGCATTTAGCTTGGTGATCGGTCAACATGTTTCTATTCCTGTGGCATTAGGTGCGGTATTCCTCATGGGTTTAGTGTTCACCTTAATCTCTGCGACAGGTATTCGTTCTTGGATCTTACGTAACCTGCCATCAAGCATCGCGCATGGTGCAGGGATCGGGATCGGCTTATTCTTACTTTTAATCGCCGCAAACGGCGTAGGCTTAGTGGTCGGCAACCAAGCGGGTTTACCGGTTAAATTAGGTTATTTCACCTCGTTCCCTGTGATGATGTCTTTAATTGGCCTTGCATTCATTATCGGCTTAGAAAAAATGAAAGTGAAAGGCGGAATTTTATGGGTCATCATCGCCATTACTATCGTAGGTTTAATCTTCGATCCAAACGTCACATTCAATGGCCAAATCTTCAAAATGCCAACCTTTGGTGAAAACTCACTTTTCTTACAATTAGATTTACAAGGTGCGTTACAACCGGCCATTTTACCCATTGTCTTTGCGTTAGTGATGACGGCGGTATTTGATGCAACAGGTACGATTCGTGCCGTTGCAGGACAAGCTGACTTATTAGATAAAGACGGAC
>OGIU01000599.1_pt1:0-12500 | contig 20331 bp, 17 predicted proteins | sample 1571791 | NCBI WGS metagenome assembly OGIU01 (sample SAMEA2582104, study PRJEB24529) | metagenome | biome: Human gut stool | place: China | collected 2011
GACAGAATAGTAGGTATAAAGTAAATTTCCCAATGTTTCCAAATTAGTCCAACTTCGTACCTTTCCGGCATAAACCGTATATCTAAGAGAGGTCGTATTTCTTTGGGTTGGTAGTAATGGAATGCTTTCATTATCTAAAATGAAAAACATTTCCCACCAAAAGATCAGTCCAATAATCCCACTCACTGGTAAATAGCGCAATACTTCTTCGTGAATCTCCGCTATTTGAATATGGAACATCATAACAACGAAAAGGAATGAAACGGCTATAGCTCCTATATGAACTACTGGGAAGATCATAGCGAAGAAGTCGAGACCTAACAAAAGAAGTAAACCTGAAGTGTCGCGAAAGACTGGGATGGGAAACAAAACGGAATGTACCGGATTTTTAGCACGTGCAACCATCAAACCAGAGACCAAAGCAGGGCTCGACAAAACAGAAAGTATCATGGGTACGTCGTCCTTCCCTGAAATGGAACTTTCATGCTAGTTCTTGCTTCAGCATGAAAGTCGATCTATTACGACCAGCGCGGTTGTTCCTATTTCATTTTCTTCTTCCTTGCCCTTCTTTCTTAGAAAGCACTCACTGAGTTACTTACGGAATCTCAATGCATCCATTTAATGCATTCTTTTCGATCTTGTACCCACGGAGCGGTAGACTGAACACCACAAAAATATCGATTCAAAAAAAGGTACAGGCAACTAAACCTGTGAACTCAGATAGCCTTGTGGTATGGTAGCGAGACCCAATCTTGAGTGAAAAAGATACCGCGGCTTCGATCTTTTTCAACATAATCATCGCGCAGTAAATCAACAAAGCCCAAAGTTTACTCTCTATCTCCTTCAAGTTTACCTACTACTGTTCCCGCGTGAATATGATCTCCACCAGATAGACGTAAAGCTTTAGCTAGTACACGGAAGTGCATACCATGATTCTTCTGTCTATCAATAACAGCGTGCATTGCACGGTGGATGTGAAGAAGTAGGCCATTATCTCGGCAATAATGAGCCAAACTAGTATTTGCGGTGAATCCCCCTGTTAAGTAGTCATGCATTACGATAGGAACTCCCAATTCTCTGGCAAATATAGCTCTTTTCATCATTTCTTCGCATGTACCCGCAGTAGCATTCAAATAATGTCCTTTGATTTCACCTGTTTCAGCCTGTGATTTATAAATAGCTTCGGCACAAAATAAGAAACGGTCTCTCCAACGCATAAATGGTTGAGAGTTCACATTCTCATCATCTTTGGTAAAATCAAGTCCACCACGTAGACATTCATAAACTGCTCTACCATAGTTCTTCGCGGATAACCCCAACTTAGGTTTAATAGTACATCCTAATAGGGGACGTCCATACTTGTTCAATTTATCTCTTTCAACTTGGATACCATGAGGTGGTCCCTGGAAAGTTTTAGTATAAGCCGGAGGGATTCGCAGATCCTCTAGACGTAGAGCAGCCAGGGCTTTGAACCCAAATACGTTACCCACAATTGAGGTAAACATGTTAGTAACAGACCCTTCTTCAAAAAGGTCTAATGGGTAAGCTACATACGCAATAAATTGAGTTTCTTCTCCTGGAACGGGCTCGATGTGGTAGCATCGTCCTTTGTAACGGTCAAGGCTGGTAAGCCCATCGGTCCACACAGTTGTCCATGTACCAGTAGAAGATTCAGCAGCTACCGCAGCCCCTGCTTCTTCAGGTGGAACTCCGGGTTGAGGAGTTACTCGGAATGCTGCCAAGATATCAGTATCCTTGGTTTCATATTCAGGAGTATAATAATTCAATTTATACTCTTTAACACCAGCTTTGAATCCAACACTTGCTTTAGTCTCTGTTTGTGGTGACATAAGTCCCTCCCTACAAGTCATGAATTTAGAATTCTTGCAATAAAACAAAACAACAAGGTCTACTCGACATAAATTAGGAATAGATTTAATTAACCTTTTTCACAGGAATCTTTCACAAAATTATCAACTAATCAGAATGATTCTTTATTAGACCATGATATTTGATTCGCCAAATACATCATTATTGTATATTCTTTCATATGTATAGCGCAACCTAATACTTGTTTTTCCAGTTTTGAATCTTTGACTTTTTATAAATCGAAATATTTAATATTAAAATAATAATAAAATCACTCTTGACAGTAATATATGTTGTATATGTAAATCCTAGATATGACAATATGCGGAATTCATCCATGAAAATGAAAAACAAGGGGGGGGTTGATATCGATGGGACGCATAACCAGATATGCTAAAATGAAAATATGAAAAAAAAAAGGCTAATGAGATCGAAATAATGAATCATAAATAGAGTTCCATTTCGGAATTGGCTAGATAAAACAAAGTCTTGCCTATTATGACAAATAAATCAAAGACTTTCCACAAAAATTTTTTTTATTCATATATTTTTTATTTTAAAACTAGGTTTTGGTTAGTTGAGCTTGAAAACGACTATTCCTTCATTGAAATTTAATTAAGTAAAAAATTGAATTGCATATTCGCTTGGGTGGTACCAATGAAATCGAGTGCTTACTCCCATTTATTATTGAATTAACCAATGAATTTACTATACGAAGATTTTTTCTTTATTCGAAAAATTTCGCAACAAAATTGAACATATTTTTTATTATGAGAATAAATCCTACTACTTCGGATCCAGCGGTTTCAATACGTGAAAAAAATAACCTGGGACGTATTGCCCAAATCATTGGTCCGGTACTGGATGTAGCCTTTCCCCCGGGCAAGATGCCTAATATTTACAATGCTCTGGTGGTTAAGGGTCGAGATACGCTTGGTCAAGAAATTAATGTGACTTGTGAAGTACAGCAATTATTAGGAAACAACCGAGTTAGAGCTGTAGCTATGAGCGCGACCGAGGGTTTAAAGAGAGGGATGGACGTGGTTGATATGGGAAATCCTCTAAGTGTTCCAGTCGGCGGAGCGACTCTAGGACGAATTTTCAATGTACTTGGGGAACCTGTTGATAATTTAGGTCCTGTCGATACTCTCACAACATCTCCTATCCATAAATCCGCGCCTGCTTTTATAGACTTAGATACAACCTTATCTATTTTTGAAACAGGAATTAAAGTAGTAGATCTTTTGGCCCCTTATCGTCGTGGGGGAAAAATCGGACTATTCGGTGGGGCTGGCGTGGGTAAAACAGTACTAATTATGGAATTGATCAACAACATTGCCAAAGCTCATGGTGGTGTATCCGTATTTGGTGGAGTAGGCGAACGAACTCGTGAAGGAAATGATCTTTACATGGAAATGAAAGAATCTGGAGTCATTAATGAACTAAACCTTGCGGACTCCAAAGTAGCCCTAGTCTACGGTCAGATGAATGAACCGCCGGGAGCTCGTATGAGAGTTGGTCTGACTGCCTTAACTATGGCAGAATATTTCCGAGATGTTAATGAGCAAGACGTACTTCTATTTATCGACAATATCTTCCGTTTTGTACAAGCAGGATCCGAGGTATCCGCTTTATTGGGTAGAATGCCTTCTGCTGTGGGTTACCAACCCACCCTTAGTACCGAAATGGGTTCTTTACAAGAAAGAATTACTTCTACGAAAAAAGGGTCCATAACCTCTATTCAAGCAGTTTATGTACCTGCAGACGATTTGACTGACCCTGCTCCTGCCACCACATTTGCACATTTAGATGCGACTACCGTACTATCAAGAGGATTAGCTGCTAAAGGTATCTATCCAGCGGTAGATCCTTTAGATTCAACGTCAACTATGCTACAACCTCGAATCGTTGGCGAGGAACATTATGAAACTGCGCAACAAGTAAAGCAAACTTTACAACGTTACAAGGAGCTTCAGGACATTATAGCTATCCTGGGGTTGGACGAATTATCCGAAGAGGATCGCTTAACCGTCGCAAGAGCACGAAAGATTGAGCGTTTCTTATCACAACCTTTTTTCGTAGCAGAAGTATTTACAGGTTCTCCGGGAAAATATGTTGGGCTAGCGGAAACAATTAGAGGGTTTAATTTGATCCTTTCCGGAGAATTTGATTCTCTTCCTGAACAGGCCTTTTACTTAGTGGGTAACATCGATGAAGCTACTGCGAAGGCTACGAACTTAGAAATGGAGAGTAAATTGAAGAAATGACCTTAAATCTTTGTGTACTGACTCCGAATCGAATTGTTTGGGATTCAGAAGTAAAAGAAATCATTTTATCTACTAATAGTGGACAAATTGGCGTATTACCAAATCACGCGCCGATTGCCACAGCTGTTGATATAGGTATTTTGAAAATACGCCTTAATAACCAATGGTTAACAATGGCTCTGATGGGCGGTTTTGCTAGAATAGGCAATAATGAAATTACTATTTTAGTAAATGATGCAGAGAAGAATAGTGACATTGATCCACAAGAAGCTCAGCAAACTCTTGAAATAGCAGAGGCGAACTTGAGAAAAGCTGAAGGCAAGAGACAAACAATTGAGGCAAATCTAGCTCTCAGACGAGCTCGGACACGCGTCGAGGCTCTCAATACGATTTGATTTTGTAACTAGCTGACGTATAAAAAAATAGGATCCAAAAGCGAGAAAAAAAAAAAAAAGCTGGCTACAAAAACTTATTAGACACCATTGATCATGGTGTCTAATAAGTTATACCTACTATTGGATTTGAACCAATGACTCCTGCCGTATGAAAGCAATACTCTAACCACTGAGTTAAGTAGGTTATTTATCATCGTAAAGAGAAGGCACGGGGATACTTATCACATCGATAGGATTATAAATCCAATATTATTTCTAAGCAATACCAATAAACAACGAGATGAAAGAGATATAATGTTCGATCATATAATATTAATCTTGACAAGAAATTATCTACATGATAAGATAAAATGTGGATCATAAACACAAGGGCTATAGCTCAGTTAGGTAGAGCACCTCGTTTACACGTGCGCCAAAGTTTTTCAGAGGAGTCCATCACGCAATCAAACCAATTGATTGATCTTATTAATAAATCGATGTCTTACTCCATGACTTTTTTTTAGGAAAAAGAGGAGAACAATAGCCTGACATTAGGTCCTATTAAAGTACCCCATTTCGGTAGGGAATTAATAGAACCCATCATTGATTTGAGATATTGATAGGGTGAATACCCAGTCTACTTAATGCTAGGCAGAATGAGTATAAGGAACTCAAAAATGATCTTTTCGTCCTATGAACCTTAAGGTGTAGCAAGTTTCATATTTGATTTTTTAATCAGGATGTTAGAGACTATATTTAACTTAAGTTGATCTAGACCAAAAGCAAACCTACGTCAAGAGAACCCTTTTTTGAAACACTTTGGTAGTTATTCTGTATTGTATTAGAATTAAAAAATAATCAATCAGAGTACTTGGAACCATTTCTTATCTTTTTTTTTTAAGAAAAAATATGGTAGACTAACTGATCTTTCTATCAGTTAATGAAAGAGCCCAATGCAAAAAAAAATGCATGTTGGGTCTTTGAAAGAGTTCGAATCATTTTGATAATAATAAGTTCGAGCTCTTTTACCGAGCAGGTCTACGGTTCGAATCCGTATAGCCCTAACTAATAAATTTATTCTAATAAATGACATTCAAATCCAAATAATTGGATAATTTTTGACTTATTATTGTATTCTTTATTTCTAACTGGTTACTTTCAATTTGTTGGTTCATAAAAAAAACTCCCAGACCCTAAACCATAAGTCCTGGGGGTCGTTCAGAATAAAACGGAAAACCAAATTTGATTTCATTTGATTTCAGTGGATCCAATCACTATCTATCGATATATCGAGATAGATACTTATAATTTCGAATAAACGTTTTTTATTCATTCATTTTCATAGTCGTAAGTGGATTTTTTGATACGTCATAATTTTAAAAACGAAGATATTTTTATCAATTTGTTTTATTTTTAAATAAAACATAAAGCAAATTTAAGAAACAGAAATAAAAAAAATTACTAGTTATTAATAATATTAATATTATATTATTAATATGAGAAACTATTAGTAATAGAAACATGGAAATATTAAGTAATAAGTGTACTGAAAATAAGATTACAATCAATAAATCTTAAAAGGAGACGTCTACCACAGCAACCAAACGAAAATAAATGATTTGATTAACCTGAATTTTTGTTTTGACGCAAGAGTTATATATACCTTGCCCAATCCACTCCGATTGGAATTGACTAAGCGGGTATTTTTTCCACATTCATAGGAGTTCGTCTATGTTTCTGCTTTACGAATATGATATTTTCTGGGCATTTTTAATAATATCAAGTGCTATTCCTGTTTTGGCATTTCTAATTTCCGGGGTTTTATCTCCAATTACGAAGGGGCCGGAGAAACTTTCTAGTTATGAATCAGGTATAGAACCGATCGGGGATGCTTGGTTACAATTTAGAATCCGTTATTATATGTTTGCTCTAGTTTTTGTTGTTTTTGATGTTGAAACCGTTTTTCTGTATCCGTGGGCAATGAGTTTCGATGTACTAGGGGTATCCGCTTTTATAGAAGCTTTCATTTTCGTGCTTATCCTAATTCTTGGTTTAGTTTATGCATGGCGAAAAGGAGCGTTGGAATGGTCTTAGTTCGTTTCCTGAATACTTGTACAATAACAATAAAAAAAAAGTAAAAAAAAAACCATTGAAACAATTATGAATTCCATTAAGTTTCCCGTACTTGATCGAACAACAAAAAACTCAGTTATTTCAACTACGTTAAATGATCTTTCAAATTGGTCAAGACTTTCCAGCCTATGGCCGCTTCTTTATGGTACCAGTTGTTGTTTTATTGAATTTGCCTCATTAATAGGCTCCCGATTTGACTTTGATCGTTATGGGCTAGTACCAAGATCAAGTCCTAGACAGGCGGACCTTATTTTAACAGCAGGTACAGTAACAATGAAAATGGCTCCTTCTTTAGTGAGATTATATGAACAAATGCCTGAACCAAAGTATGTTATTGCTATGGGAGCGTGTACAATTACAGGGGGGATGTTCAGTACCGATTCTTATAGTACTGTTCGAGGGGTTGATAAGCTAATTCCTGTAGATGTCTATTTGCCGGGTTGTCCACCTAAACCAGAGGCTGTTATAGACGCTATAACAAAGCTTCGTAAGAAAATAGCTAGAGAAATCTATAAGGATCGAATTAGACCTCAACGGGGTAATCGGTGTTTTACTACCAATCACAAGTTTTTTGTTGTACGCAGTACACAGACTGGAAATTATGATCAAGAATTACTCTATCCACCATCATCTACTTCAGAGATCTCTACTGAAACATTTTTTAAATACAAAAGCCCAGTATCTTCCCACGAATTAGTGAATTAGGGAGGATTTGAGAGAATAAGAAAAAAATCTTCATAAATTAGAACTCATGGTAAATGTGAAATACTTAAATTTATATAAAAAAGGTGTGGGGGAAATAAAAAAGATGCAGGGCACTTTGTCCGTTTGGCTAGCCAAACGCGGGCTGGTTCATAGATCGTTGGGCTTCGATTACCAAGGAATAGAGACTTTACAAATAAAGCCCGAAGATTGGCATTCTATTGCTGTAATTTTATATGTATATGGTTACAATTATTTACGTTCCCAATGTGCCTATGATGTGGCACCAGGTGGCCTCTTAGCCAGTGTGTATCATCTTACGAGAATAGAATATGGTGTCAATCAAGCGGAAGAAGTTTGCATAAAAGTATTTACTCACAGGAGTAATCCCAGAATTCCATCTGTTTTCTGGGTTTGGAAAAGTACGGATTTTCAAGAACGGGAATCTTATGATATGTTAGGAATCACTTATGATAGCCATCCGCGGCTGAAACGGATCTTAATGCCCGAAAGTTGGATAGGGTGGCCTTTACGTAAGGATTATATTGCCCCCAATTTTTATGAAATACAAGATGCTTATTGAATGATAAAAAATTTGAATGATAAAAATGAGTCTTAGTTTCTACAACTACGGACCTTCGCGGAATATTTTGAATTCGAGTCGTTTTTAGATCAAACAAACAGAAGAATTAAGGTCTTATTCATATTATTATAGATAGCTTAATCTCCAATTTGAAAGATACTTTTTTCCTAAAAGCCGAGCCAATAGGATGAACTAAAAAAAAAAAAAGAGTTCTGCATTATGAACTTTGTATCGCGCACATAACTTAGTCAACTTTAGTCACATAACTGGGAATGAATAAATAAGATTGGAAAGCAATACAATAAATGGGGGGGTTAAAATTCTATTTCTATTGTATCTAATCTAATGAATCTTGGGGGTATTTCTGCCCTTCAACGATAGATACTATAGATAGATATAGATAGATAGATATAGATCTTTTTTTTTACTTTTTTTTATTCTTTCAACCAGAACTTTCCTTTCGAATATGTATTAGGTATAAAGTCTTATACATTTTTTTTGAACGGATGGATCCACAACATGAACAAAAAAGAGAGGGGGATAAAGGATTATTGCACTTTTTTTACTAAAGATACGTTTAATTTGAAGACTATAAACTTATCAAAATTAATCAATCCTATGCCAAGAACCAGATTTGAACTGGTGACACGAGGATTTTCAGTCCTCTGCTCTACCAACTGAGCTATCCCGGCCATTACCGAAGTATCATTCTCATTTTATGAGATGACTTAGGTCTATGTCAATTAAAAGAAACGCAAAAGTAGTAAATGAAAAAAGTTTTGGACCGGGAATTTATTGGATCTTCGAAAAGAAGACTTTCTAAGTTTTAGAATGAAAAATTATTTAGATTCGAAATAATTCAAATCGATAGTTCTTTCTCATTTGTATATGTATGATATATCCCACAAGACTTGTATATAATAAGAAAAGAAATTCGAGTTTGTAAAAGTGTCGGATGAATGAAAAAAGATCAATGAATTCTTGAATAACTAAAAAAAGGGTAAGGTGTCAAACAGACTTTTTTAGGGAGTAGGGTTGGGGATAGAGGGACTTGAACCCTCACGATTTTAAAAGTCAACGGATTTTCATCTTACTATAAATTTCATTGTTGTCAGTATTGACATGTAGAATGGGACTCTATCTTTATTCTCGTCCGATTAATAAGTTCCACCAAGGATCTATCAGACTATGAAGTGAATCGTTTGATTCAACACAAGGGATTGAACTCCATTTGTTAGAACAGCTTCCATTGAGTCTCTGCACCTATCCCGCTTTCTAAACTCTGTTTTGTTCGCGTAACCCAGGATTTGGCTCAGGATTGCCCATTGTTAATTCCAGGGTTTCTCTGAATTTGAAAGTTATCACTTAGTAGGTTTCCATACCAAGGCTCAATCCAATTAAGTCCGTAGCGTCTACCAATTCCGCCATATCCCCCTTTTTGCTTTGAGATTAGGATCTCATTATGATGTCTTTCCACTTTTTCTTATGACGAAACCTTGGAATTCATTACATACAGATACTTATTTCTTTGGTATCTTCTTGCATTTTTTTTAGCCCCATCCATATTGATTTAGTTTAATCAACAAAGATTCTATCATTTTTGTATTTGCAATTCAATATGGTTATATATTAGAGAACATATATATGTTCTTCCTTTTCTCATCGTTGTCTTCAATTTTAAGAAATAGTCGAACGGTCGATTCGTTTTTTTTACTTCCATGAAAAGAAATTTATGATCATTATTGAAACTTAGAATTCTACAATGTGCAATGTAAAAAGATTATAAGTCTACTTCGTAGATTTGAAGTTCGAATAATTCTAAAAAATTATATTCGAAATGAATATTCGAATATTCATTCTAATAATTCTATAAAATAATAAAGAATATAAAAAGAGAAAAAGTATCAAATAATAATAATTGCATGAGGTTAGAACAAAAAAACCAAGAATTTCAAATCAGATATCATTTAACTTTAAAAAAAAGCTTTCCGGTCTAATTAAAATTTTCTTATTTAGAAACTCATGAAATCAAAATTAGAAAGTCGATATATTGCTATATTATATTAATTCATTAAGGTTTTGTTTTATTTATTTAATGATAGTCACTATTTATTTGAGCTATATTCTGTTCTAGAATATCGAAAATATGATGAATTCTAAATAGATAAGGAAAAATATGAATAGAATAGTTAATTAATACGATCTAGTAGTTTAGTGAATTTGTATACACTATTTTAGTTGAGCCCGCTTAGCTCAGAGGTTAGAGCATCGCATTTGTAATGCGATGGTCATCGGTTCGATTCCGATAGCCGGCTTTTACATAGTTTTTCATTTTTTTTACATGATTTTTAATGTACTTTCAAAAAAAATAAGATTGAAAAGACTTCTTTCACCTTTTTCCAAGAGTTACCACGCCATTTATATTATGTCATATAAACTTACATATAGGAATATATATTGGGGTAAAAGGGTTAGATCTTGGCAAAATAAATGAAGAAAATAAAGGAAAATTTTTGTGATTTATTGATTTATATATATTGTATATACAATACAAAAAAATCTGTATATTGAGAGAATATATCTTCTGACTCTTTGTATTCCAATAGTTTATTGGAGTGGATTTTACGTTATTTATCATTATCATTTAGTTCAGTTTTAATTTTTTTTAGTTTTTGTCCAATTTCAATAAAAAAAGGAGTCTTTATGTCACGTTACCGAGGGCCTCGTTTTAAAAAAATACGACGTCTGGGGGCTTTACCGGGACTAACTAGTAAAAGGCCTAGGGCAGGAAGCGATCTTAGAAACCAATCACGCTCCGGAAAAAAATCTCAATATCGTATTCGTTTAGAAGAAAAACAAAAATTGCGTTTTCATTATGGTCTTACAGAACGCCAATTACTTAAATATGTTCGTATCGCCGGAAAAGCCAAGGGGTCAACGGGTCAAGTTTTATTACAATTACTTGAAATGCGTTTGGATAACATCCTTTTTCGGTTGGGTATGGCTTTGACTATTCCTCAAGCGCGCCAATTAGTTAACCATGGGCATATTTTAGTTAATGGTCGTATAGTTGATATACCAAGTTATCGATGCAAACCCCGAGATATTATTACAGTGAAGGATGAACAAAACTCTAGAACTTTGGTTCAAAATCTTCTTGAGTCATCTGCCCCCGAGGAATTGCCAAACCATCTGACTCTTCACACATTCCAATATGAAGGGTTAGTCAATCAAATAATAGATAGGAAATGCGTCGGTTTGAAAATAAATGAATTGCTTGTCGTAGAATATTACTCTCGCCAGACTTAAAAAACCTAAGTGAAGTAAAAAAAATCACTAAAAACAAGAGTTCGGACAACTCCCCTTTGCCCGCTTTTTTGATTAAAACTAAAAAGGGACAAGGTAAGGGATTTTGTCGGGGAATCTTTTTCCTATTCATGTATCATAGATTGGTAGGGAGGTTTGGATCCCTTGTTTGCTCTTCCCAGCATTTTCCATAGCAAAGAAATGTAGATTTTATATCTATTTTTTTCATTTGATTTGATACGTTGTGGTCAATCACGTAAGATTGGTTATTTAGTTGAAAGTACGGAAAGAGAGGGATTCGAACCCTCGGTAAACAAAAGTCTACATAACAGTTCCAATGTTACGCCTTCAACCACTCGGCCATCTCTCCGACATCAGGATTATGACTGAGTACCTGGGTGAATAGCGAGTTATTCATCGTTTTTTAGATTATGGTTAATAGATACCTTTTTTGATCGGAAAAATTGGAAGTAGATAGAATATTTTTTTATAAAAAACGAGTCCGCTTTTATGTTAGTTCGTACTATAAAATTCCTTTGTTTGTGAGAAAATTTTCTCACAAAAGAAAAGTTAAAGGAAATAAAACGAGTTATAGAATGGATTACTACCTATGCCAAGATCGCGTATAAATGGAAATTTTATTGATAAAACCTTTACAATTGTAGCCGATATCTTATTACGAGTCATTCCGACAACTTCCGGAGAAAAAGAGGCATTTACTTATTACAGAGATGGTGCGATTTGATTATCATTATCATTTTTTTCTATTTCTCACCGATTTGGAATAGAAAAAAATGAGTATTGCAAAAAATCTACGCTTTTGAAGGTGAAGTTTATAATATAAAAAAGCAATCCCTTCTGTCATGTATCCACGATTAGTGCAGCCTTAGATGCTTCAATTATGAATTCTAGTATTGAGCAAAAGGTTTTTACCTACGGTTCCCGTATTACAGATCAATCCTACTAGACTAATACAATATACGAATAGGAGGCACAGGGGAAGAAGCACTACGCCGAGAAATCAACAACACGAAAACTTTCTTCAAAAAGATTCCTTTTCTTTCTTCTTCTTTGGGATTGGGACTAATTAAAATGGTTGGAACAATAAACATCCATCTCGTCCGTACTTTGGATACCCGTATAACCATTGAAGACTGTTGAAGTGACTAATTCCTGGAAATTTAGGGGCGTTGAGAACAAAGAAATTGTTAGAGTTTCCTTTTTTATTTTTATCTAGTATGAATATGAATCCACTTGGTAGTAAGA
>OGIU01000605.1_pt1 | contig 20258 bp, 22 predicted proteins | sample 1571791 | NCBI WGS metagenome assembly OGIU01 (sample SAMEA2582104, study PRJEB24529) | metagenome | biome: Human gut stool | place: China | collected 2011
CATATTAGTGTTACTTATGGAGCAGGTGGGCCAGCTACAAGTAACAGGACTTTAGACATAGCATCTCTTATTAAGAATAAGTATAATATGGAGCCAATGGCACATTTAACATTCAAGCAGGAATTATGCCGGTAATCAATAAGAAGCAAGCGGAGAGGATTACTACTTTATGTGGATCAAATGTACCTAAGAAATATATTATTTCCTAGAAAATCAGTTACAGCAATAATTGGTGTAGGTAAAGAGCTAGTTAGAGAAATAGAATAATTTGATAATTGTAACAAAAATTGGGGGAATTAAAATGAAAGCTATATTAACTGTTATAGGAAAAGATAAAGTGGGGATTATTGCAGCTATAAGCAATAAGTTATCAAAACTTAAAATTAATATTTTAGATGTAAACCAAACTATATTAGATGGATATTTTACCATGATGATGATGCTTGACTTAAAGGAATGTACAGAAGAATTTGCAAATGTACAAAGAGTATTAAACAAAGAAGCATCCATATTAGGTGTTGAAGTAAAAATTCAAAGAGAAGAAATATTTAAATCAATGCATACGTTGTAAAAGGGGTGCAATGGTGAATACGAATAATATTTTAGAAACAATAAAAATGATAGAAGAGGAAAAATTAGATATTAGGACAATAACAATGGGAATATCACTACTAGATTGTATTGATTCAGACGGGAATAAAGCCAGGGAAAATATATATAATAAGATTATAAGGTGTGCAAAAGATTTAGTAAAGGTGGGAAATGAGATAGAGGCAGAGTTTGGTATTCCTATTGTAAATAAAAGAATTTCTGTAACACCAATTTCTCTTATTGCTGCAGCAACAAATGAAGAAAATTATGTGAAATTTGCAGAAGTACTTGATAAAGCAGCCAATGACTTAGGTGTTAACTTTATTGGAGGATTTTCTGCATTAGTTCATAAAGGTTATAATAAGGGAGATAAAATATTAATTAAGTCTATTCCTAAAGCTTTAAAAAGAACAAGTAAAGTTTGTGCATCTGTTAATATAGGTTCCACTAGAAGTGGAATAAATATGGATGCTGTTAAAGAAATAGGTGAAATTATTAAGGAATGTGCTGATTTGACAGCTCATGAAAATGCAATAGCTTGTGCTAAACTTGTGGTTTTTGCCAATGCAGTAGAAGATAATCCGTTTATGGCTGGAGCCTTTCATGGAGTTGGTGAAGCAGATACGGTAATTAATGTAGGTGTAAGTGGACCAGGTGTTGTGCAAAGAGCACTGGAAAAAGTAAAGGGAGAGCCCTTTGATGTAGTAGCTGAAACAATTAAGAAGACAGCTTTCAAAATTACTAGAATAGGACAACTTGTAGCCAATGAGGCTTCTAAAAGACTTGGAGTTCCATTTGGTATTGTAGATTTATCACTGGCACCTACTCCAGCAGTGGGGGATTCTGTTGCACATATTTTAGAAACTATGGGCTTGGAAAGTGTAGGTGCTCATGGAACTACGGCAGCCCTTGCAATACTAAATGATGCAGTGAAAAAAGGTGGTGTAATGGCGTGTAGTCATGTAGGTGGATTAAGTGGAGCATTTATCCCTGTATCAGAAGATGCTGGAATGATTAATGCAGTAAACAAAGGAAGACTTAACTTAGAAAAACTAGAAGCTATGACAGCCATATGTTCAGTGGGGCTAGATATGATTGTAATTCCAGGAGATACTAAGGCATCCACCATATCAGCCATAATAGCTGATGAAGCAGCTATTGGAGTAATTAACAATAAAACAACAGCAGTAAGAATAATACCAGCACCAGGATATAGTGAAGGTGATATGGTTCAATTTGGAGGATTGCTTGGTAGTGGACCTGTCATGAGGATTAATGAAGCATCATCTGAAGAATTTATAAAAAGAGGGGGAAGAATTCCAGCTCCAATACATTCTTTTAAAAATTAAAAAAATAAAGTATTGCTTGTCCGTAGATATTTTTATTGATAAAAATATCATAATTGATAGGCAATACTTTTATTTTTCAAGTAAATTTCATAAAAGTATTTTAATTATAGGGAGTTTTGGAGATAATATAAATAATTGTATAGAAATATAAAGTTATTTCTAAAATAATTTTTTATTAGCAAGGGAGCATTCAAAATGGAGGAGAAAATTAAAATAGAAAGTATAGTTCTCAATGATAAGAGAAAAAAGATTATGAAAGAACTAGAAGAAAAGAGAAAAACACAAGAAGAAGTAATTAATATGCTTAAAATCCTTACCAAAGAATCTAAGGGAGGATATAATCAAGAAAAAGAAAATGTGGAGAAAATATATAAAATATTAAATAAAGAAATTGAAAGTTATGAAGAGGCCCTTAAAAATCCATATTTCGGCAGAGTTGATTTCACTGAAAGATTAGGAGACCATGAAGAAATATACATAGGTAAAAAAGGTATTTCATCCACCAGTGATGGTGATGAAATTGTAGTTGATTGGAGGGCTCCTGTGGCTGATCTTTACTACAGTGGTACAGGGGGTAATGCTTACTATAGAGCACCTATGGGAGTTATAGAAGGTGAACTTGAACTAAAAAGAAAGTTTCTTTTTGAAGACAAGAATATCAAACAAATATTTGATGAAGAAATAAATAAAATACTTATAAACGGCTTAGAAGGAGAAGAACTTGTTGATGAGTTTTTAAAGATAAATCTTGAAGAAAGTCGTGGTAAAAAACTTAAAGAAGTGGTGGCAACCATACAAAAAGAACAAAATGATATTATAAGGTGGCCCAAAAATCTTCCTCTTATAGTTCAAGGAGCTGCAGGTTCAGGAAAGACTACCATAGCACTACATAGATTAGCTTATCTCTTATATAGATATAGAGAGTCTATGGAAGGAAAAGATATTTTGGTACTTGCTCCCAATAAACTATTTTTAGATTATATTTCAGATATACTTCCTAACTTAGGAAGTACAGATGTAAATGAAACTACCTTCCAAGAACTTGTTGTAAGTAAATTAAAGCTTAAAGGAAAGATTAGGACTAAGGATGATAAACTTAAGGAAATAATTGAGACAGCAGATATCCGTGAAAGAAAATGTATCTCCAATGCATCAAAGATTAAAGGTAATTTAATCTTTAAGGTTATTATTGATAGATATATAGCACTGTTAGAAAGTAGTTCTTTAGAAATAAATGATATAGAAATAAAAGGATATGTACTATTTTCCAAAAGAGAAATCACTAGACTTTATCTAAAAGATTTAAAAGCTTATCCATTAAATAAGAGAAAGGATGAAATAAAGAGATATCTAAGCTTAAAGCTTAAAGAAAAGACTGCTAGCTTAGTGGCAATGGTGGATAGGGATTGGCAAAGTAAGATAAATACTATTAAAAATACATATGAAGATGGAGACCAACGAAGAAAAAAGCTTATTGAAGTTTATAATGAAAGAGACAGTATTAAAGAGTATATAAAAAAAGAATCTAAAAAAGTAATGAATGATTACTTTAAAAATTGGCGTGGTATAACTTCCAATGATATTTATATAAATTTATTTAAAGATGATGAATTATTTGAAATTGCTACAGCTAATAGGATACCACGAGATTTAGCTGCATATATTAAGCGAGAGACCATTAAGAATTTTGAAAATGGAATTATTGATGAAGATGATTTAGCACCACTTTTATATATACATATGATACTGGAAGGTATTGAAGAAAAAGAGAAGTATAAGCATATAGTAGTAGATGAGGTACAGGACTATAGCCCATTGCAGATATTACTTATCAATAGTTTAACCAAAGGAAATTCTCTAACATTAGTTGGAGATTTAGCTCAGGGAATATATTATTACAAGGGCATAAGTAAGTGGGAAGATATAACAGAAGGTGTTTTTGAAGGGAAAGCTACCTATATGGCACTTTCACAAAGTTATAGATCCACTATAGAGATAATTAGATTTGCAAATGGAGCCTTGGAAGCACAAAACTTAGGTTTAAATAAAACTAAGCCTGTATTAAGACATGGTAAGGAGCCAGTTATTAAATATACTTCTAGTAAGAGAGAAAGTGTAATGGAAATATATAATGTTGTTGAAGAGATACGTAAAGAGGGGAAACACAGCATTGCTATAATAACCAAGACATTCAAAGAAGCTAAAGTCTTAGAGAAAGACATAAAGAGATATACTAATTTAGAGTATACGATTATTAAAGGAAATGAAAAAAGTGCACCATCCACAGATGTGGTAATAATTCCTGTATATTTAACAAAAGGCCTTGAGTTTGATGGAACTATTATATATAATCCACTAGAAAGTGTTTATGAAAATAATCTGCTTAACCAGAGACTTTTATATGTTGGCCTTACAAGGGCATTACATTATGAATATATAATTGCAGAAGGCAAGCTTTCACAAAATATAAAAACCGACTAGTAAATTAAGAATTAAAAATGAAAAATTAGAAATGAAAGAACAATAATATAGAAGATAAATATAGTTATAAAACTTATCATCCATATAGTTCTCATGTTGATGCATTTGTAGTTATATAATGCAGGTTAATTTTTCATTTTTAATTTTTCATTATATAAAACTCTGTGAGTTTATTCCACAATTCATCACTCGTAATTCATCATTCATAATTAAACAAGTAGGGGGTTTTTTAGACTGCTATAAAAGTTATAAAAAACCTCTTAAAGTATATTGTATTATTATATAATATAGTGTAATATGTAATGGGAGGGGTGATTTTTTTGAATTCAAATAGTAAATTAACGGAATATTTAAAATGGCTGCTAATTACTTATGTCTTTGTAGGTATAGTATTATTATTTTCAAGTAAATTAATTTTAGATTTAACTTTAAGTTCGTTTATAATAATAGCAGTGTTCGTAGCATGTACAGTAGGTTACGGAATTTTAAGATTAAATAAAAAGTATATAATTGTAGGTGGAGCTGTGGCGCTAGTATATGTTGCTTTAGGAATTATTTTAAGTCCTATAGTAATGCCAAGTGCTCATAGAAATTTAATAGGTGAAGTTGAAGAAGTAGATTTTTCAAGCGAAATACATCATATAGATTTAGCACAGCTTCCAACAATAGATAAAGAGCTTGCTTATAAATTAGCAGATAAAAAGTTAGGTGAAATACCAAGTTTAGGAAGTCAAGTTACCATAGGGAATTTAAGTCTTCAAAGCGTAGATGGATCACTATACTATGTTGCACCATTAGAGCATTCATCATTAATAAAATGGATAACTAATCATAAGGGAACACCAGGGTATGTAAAGGTTAGTGCCACTAATGAAAATGATGTTCAGCTAGTAACAGAATTAAATGGGGAAGAGTTAAAAATAAAATACTTAGAATCAGCATATCTTCTTGATGATTTAGATAGACATGCATTTTTAAATGATATGAAAGCTGGACATACAGACTATACTTTTGAATTAGATGATGATGGAAAGCCTTACTGGGTTATTACAAGATATGATAATGCCATAGGATTCTTAGAGCAAAAAGCTATAGGTACATTAATTATAGATGCTCAAACTGGAGAGTCTAATATATATGATATAGAAAATACTCCAGAATGGGTTGATAGAATACAAACAATGAGCTACATTAAAAACTATTTAAATAAATGGGGAGAATTAGTTCATGGTGTATTTAACTTTAGTGATAAGGACAAGCTAGTTAGTACCGATGGAATGAATATAATTTTTAATGATGATACATGCTATTACTACACTGGTATCACATCTGTAGGTAGTGATGAATCATTAGTTGGTTTTACACTTACTAATACAAGAACTGGAGAAACTACAATGTATAAGACATCAGGTGCTACAGAATATGCAAGTATGAAGTCTGCACAAGGAAAAGTACAGCAGTATGGATATACAGCAACATTCCCATATCTGATAAATATCCAGTCAGAACCAACATATTTTATGACTTTAAAAGATGCAAATGGATTGGTAAAGCAATATGCAATGGTAAATGTGAAAAACTATAATACTGTAGCTGTTGGAGATACATTACAAACAACATTAAATAGATATATAGAAAACTTAACAAGTAGCAATATTTCACTGGAAGGATCTAATAGCGAAGAAGTAGTGAAAGGTGAAATAGAAAGAATTGGTCTTGTGGTAAAAGATGGTGCTAGCATTTATGATTTAAAGATAAAAGGTGAAGATAGCATCTTTACAGTATCAACAGAGACTTCAAGACAAGTAGCTTTAAGTAATATTGGAGATATGGTTGAAATAAGCTTTATAAGAGTAGGTAATGGAGATTATATTATAAGTAATTCATTTAAAAACGTCACATTAGAAGGTTCAGAAAAAGGAAATAACACTGAAGAAAATAATAGTGAAGAAAAAGTGCAACAATAGCATATAGGAATAAAAACTGCTAATATGGATATTAGCAGTTTTTGTTTAGTAAGGAGGCTCAGAAATGCATAATAAGTGGGATATATCTAAAATAGAAGCTGTAATACAGGAGCTAAATAAAAGATTAGATTATCAGTGTAATTTAAAAATTGAGATTTCTAAAAGGGCTCAAAAGAGAATGGGAGCATTTTTTTATAGAAAAAATAATGGAAGAATTGAGCCACTAAAATTTGTTTTTGCTCAGTGTTTGCTAGATGGTTCATACAGTGAAGAGGTAGTTAAGGAAGTTATAATACATGAATATCTCCACTATTATTGTGATACAATTACAGGGGTAAGTAATGGACATAACAGCTATTTTAAAAAGATGTGCAGGATTATGGGCATTTCAGATAGTGCTACATTTAAGTATGACACTAAAAGAAAAAGTGACACAGCATATAAATACAAGATATATTGTAGCAAATGTAATAAATATATATGTGGTAATAAAAGAATAGACTTTGCTAATAATAAGGTTAAAAAATATATTTCATCTTGCTGTAAGGCTAAGCTTATAATAAAATAAGAAAATGTAGGCTACTATATATAGAAATGGTAAATGATATATAGTATAATGACATAAAAAACAAAGGGGATATGCTTTATGAATAATGAACATATGGAAAATGAAGAAAGACAAATCATGACTTTCTTAGATGAAGAAGGAAACAAAGTAAAATTTGAAGCAGTTGCTAGAATATTTTTAGAGGAACAAGAATATTTATTATTAGCACCAGCTGATGATACTGAATCAGAAGATGTGTTTGTATTTAGAGTAGATGAAGTTGATGGTAAAGAAGAATTAAATCTTGTAGAAGATGATAAAGAATTTCTTGCCGTTAAGAAAGAATACAAAAAATTATTATATTAAGAGAGGTCATTAAAGTGAACATTAAGGATATAATAGATATTTTAAATGATAATGGATTAAGTGAAATTGAAGAGCTTGTATCAGGTGATAAATACTCTTTAATAAACTTTTATTTTGATTTTGATAAAGATGTAGAAGCAGCAGCAAAAGCTTATGCTGATGATGAAAGTACTGCTGGTAGTGAAGAATGGATGAAGGAATTTTATCTACCATATCTTTATGATTACGCTAATGATGAAGTTCTTGAAATAGTTGAAGAGATTATTGAAGATTTAGATGTAGAAGGTGAAATGATGGCCTTCCAAATGAATGAAAAAACAGCTGGCTATGTTCAATTTATGGTACTATTCAATGAAGAGGGTTACGATGTAGCAATAGAAGAGATTGTAAAGGAATATATGAGAAAAAAATAAATTTTGAAAAGTAAAATATTACTATTGAACTTATTAAATAATTTGATATAATAAAAATATAGGAATCCTGATGTGTGCGTTTAGCTTATGTTATTCAACCTACATTATATTTTCGGGATTTGCAATATGCTTGTAGATGTTGAGCTTCCTTATGGAGAAGATAACAGAAGCAAGTTGAGTGAAACCCACCTGCGAGACGCAGGTGTGAGTATATAGGCCACCGGCATATTGGGAATAATTAGAGTAAAACACTTTATATTGAGTTTTTTGTGCTCAATATAAAGTGTTTTTTTGTTTTTATAATATTTTTTTAAAAAATATAAAAAAAACCATGAAATATATGGTATAATTCTTAAAAATGCATTTAATAAATTAGCATATATAAATTGATATGACGAAATAAGTAAATAAAAATTCGAAAATGTCGAAATTTATTAAAATGCAATTGGGGAATTAAGGGGGATTAAGTTGTAAAAATGATTATTAATTTGGCAGATACAATTAACAGTGTGTTACAAAGCATTATGTTTGTTTATGTTTCAAATTACTGTAGTAAAACTAAAAGAAGCATACTAAGTATGGCAACTTGGATAGTAATTTTGTGGGGAGTAATACATGGAATTACACTAATTGTAGGTAATTCAAGTTTAGGAACCATATTTATACATTTAATAATATTAATTTCAGGAGCAATAATATTTAAAGAAGACCCTTTAGATGCTATGATAGGATTTAGTATAGTCTATTTATTAATTGGAATAGTTATGATATTAAGTTCAAATATTTATTTAGGATATGTGGTAAGTAGAGTTTCAGAAAAATATATGGAAATAGGAATGCTTATATTTATGTATTTTCCACAATACATATTATTTACTATAATATTGTGTAATATGAATTTTATAAATTCTATGTATAAAGTTATTAAAAGTAAAAGTGTATCAATAGTATCATTAATTATAGTTACTGTGTTAATTGATTTTATAGTATCATTTAATGGATTAGCATATGATATGGATAATCCTTTATTTAAAGAATTCTTATTTATATTTTTAGGATTTTTTATGATAGGAATAACTATATATTTTTCAAATATTGAAAAAAAATCTAATCAAGTTTTAATTACCAATAGTTTTTTAGAAAAAAAGAATGAGGAACTTAAAAAAATTAAACATGATTATGCTTCACAAATATCATATTTATATGGATTACATTTAATGAAGAAATATGATAAATTAGGAGATGCACTTAAAAATATTATAAATGATAATAGTGCTATTTCTTCAGAGGTAGATGTAATAAATAAACCAAATTCTAGTATAGTAGATATTATTTATGGAATAGATCATAAGGGAATAAATATTATTATAAATGATGAAATAAATTTTGATGATGTAAATATTTCTGAAATTGATTATCAAAGAGTTATTTCTAATATATTAAGAAATGCAGTTACAGCACTAGGTGGCAAAGGTATAATAGAAATAACAACATATTATGCTATAAGATCTGTTATAGTAAAGATAAAAAATAATGGACCTAAAATTGATGAATCTATAATAGATAAAATTTTTGATACTGGATTTACTACAAAAGAAAATCAAAATAAAGAAAATGGATTTGGATTATCAATTACTAAGGAAATTATAGAGAGAAATAATGGTAGCATAAGTGTAAAAAGCAATGATTCTTTTACAGAGTTTAAAATAAAGATTCCTAAAATATCAAATAAGTTGGCAATTATATAAGCATAATAAAGGAGGTATGAAAAATACCTTCTTTATTATGCTTATATTAATTTTAAAAGGAATATGCTGTGGATATTTGTAGTTTTTTTTACTTTTTATAAAAATAAAAAAAAAAATTAAAATATATGGTATTATTTATCAATATATGATATACTTACTAGGTAAATATGTAATAAATGAGTCAATATGGTCTATTATGGTAAAAAAAATAACAAAATTAGTTGTAAATGATTTATCAAAATATGCAAATTACAATAATGATCAAAAAGAACAAATAGAGTATAGTTTAACTATAATCATTTATGAATTAATAAAATTTATTTTTTTAATGTTGATTTTATATGTTTTAGGATTTTTTAAAGAAGGATTAGTAATATTATTTTCAATGATAATATGTAAGCCTTTTATAGGTGGATACCATGAAGATAGCCAAATAAAATGTTTTTTTGCAACATTTATAATAGTAATTAGCTTAATTGCATTAGAAAGAAATATGGAATTAAATATTGTGGCTATTTTAATATTTAATTTACTTAGTATATTTTGTATATATCATAAAGCACCTATAATTAATGACAAAATGCCATTAACTAAAGAAAAGCTTATAAAGAAAAACAGAAGAATAGGTTTAATTAGTGTATTATTATTAGGATTGATATCAATTGTTATTTGTAATAGTACAAAATATGGAGAGCTCATATGCTTAACAAATGTTGTACAAACTATGTTAATGTTCAATAAACGTAAATGAAAGAGGTGGAGTTAGAATGAAAAAAATGTTAGCAGGTTATTTATTATGCCTTTCAGCGGTAATTATAAATTTATCACCAGCATCTGCATTAATGGTAGGTGCAGAAGAAATGCCAGAATCAATGAAGAAATTAAGATAATTAGGAGAAAAAGTGATCATCAATATATCAGACTCAATTAATAGCATATTACAAAGCATTATGTTTATTTATGTTTCAAATTACTGTAGTAAAACTAAAAGAAGCATAATAAGTATTGTAACTTGGATAGTAATTTTGTGGGGAGTAATACATGGAATTACACTAATTGTAGGTAATTCAAGTTTAGGAACCATATTTATACATTTAATAATATTAATTTCAGGAGCAATAATATTTAAAGAAGACCCTTTAGATGCTATGATAGGATTTAGTATAGTCTATTTATTAATTGGAATAGTTATGATATTAAGTTCAAATATTTATTTAGGATATGTGGTAAGTAGAGTTTCAGAAAAATATATGGAAATAGGAATGCTTATATTTATGTATTTTCCACAATACATATTATTTACTATAATATTGTGTAATATGAATTTTATAAATTCTATGTATAAAGTTATTAAAAGTAAAAGTGTATCAATAGTATCATTAATTATAGTTACTGTGTTAATTGATTTTATAGTATCATTTAATGGATTAGCATATGATATGGATAATCCTTTATTTAAAGAATTCTTATTTATATTTTTAGGATTTTTTATGATAGGAATAACTATATATTTTTCAAATATTGAAAAAAAATCTAATCAAGTTTTAATTACCAATAGTTTTTTAGAAAAAAAGAATGAGGAACTTAAAAAAATTAAACATGATTATGCTTCACAAATATCATATTTATATGGATTACATTTAATGAAGAAATATGATAAATTAGGAGATGCACTTAAAAATATTATAAATGATAATAGTGCTATTTCTTCAGAGGTAGATGTAATAAATAAACCAAATTCTAGTATAGTAGATATTATTTATGGAATAGATCATAAGGGAATAAATATTATTATAAATGATGAAATAAATTTTGATGATGTAAATATTTCTGAAATTGATTATCAAAGAGTTATTTCTAATATATTAAGAAATGCAGTTACAGCACTAGGTGGCAAAGGTATAATAGAAATAACAACATATTATGCTATAAGATCTGTTATAGTAAAGATAAAAAATAATGGACCTAAAATTGATGAATCTATAATAGATAAAATTTTTGATACTGGATTTACTACAAAAGAAAATCAAAATAAAGAAAATGGATTTGGATTATCAATTACTAAGGAAATTATAGAGAGAAATAATGGTAGCATAAGTGTAAAAAGCAATGATTCTTTTACAGAATTTAAAATAAAGTTTCCTAAGAGAGAAATTTGAAGCAATATAAATAAATTTTTACGAAAAGAGGTGTTTAAGACATCTCTTTTTTTCTTGAACTTTTAATAAATAATTAATTTATAATTTGGAGATAAATAAAAAAGAAGTAATTTTGTAATATAAAGTTGATATTCATAAGAAAAAAATGTAAAATAATCATAAGAAGTTAATATACGAAAGGGAATGTTAAGATGGATTATACAAATGCAAAAATAGATGTAATAACATCTAAGATAAATGAATTATATAAAAAAAGCAAGGAAGAAGGATTAAATGAAGCTGAAAAAGAAGAACAAGCTCATTTAAGAAGAATTTATATAGACAGAGTTAAGGCGAATTTTAGAAGTCAACTTGCAGGAATAGAACCAAAAAATAAGCAAAAAAAATAAAAAGGGTGATAAATATTGTCAGTTGCAGTAGAAACGTTAATTAAAGATTTTGATTTGGAAGTACTAGTTGAAGGTGAAAAAGGTGTAGAGATAACTGTTAACGATATAAATAGACCAGGTCTTCAATTATCTGGATTTTATAATTATTTTGCTCCTGAAAGATTACAAGTTGTTGGTAAGGCTGAGTGGAGTTTTATTGGGGATATGAGTAGAGAGTTAAGAAGAAAAAGAGTAGATAAATACTTTAGTTTTAATTCTAAATGTGTTGTAATAACAAGAGGATTAGAACCACATGAAGAATTCATAAGGGCTGCCAAGAAAAATAAAACTTGGCTATTAAGAACAACATCAGTTACCACTAACTTTATTAGTAAAATGACCATATATTTATCAGATAAATTTGCACCAGAAACTAGATTACATGGTGTACTTGTAGATGTATATGGTATAGGTATACTGATTACAGGGGAAAGTGGCATTGGTAAAAGTGAGACTGCATTAGAACTTATTAAAAGAGGGCATAGACTTGTAACTGATGATGCTGTTGATATTAAGGAAATTGATGGAGAACTTATTGGGACATCTCCGAAAATTACTATTGGAATGCTTGAAGTGAGAGGAATTGGAATAATTGACATCACTGCACTATATGGATTGAGTTCAGTGCAAGAGTCTAAGGGTATAAATCTTGTTATGCATTTTGAGCATTGGAAGGATAATGGTGATTATGATAGACTTGGAATTAATCAAGATACTCAAGAAATATTAGGCGTTAATGTTAGAAAGCTTAGAGTACCAGTAAGACCTGGTAGAAATATTGCAGTAATTATTGAGGCAGCAGCAGTAAATTATAGACATTCTTTAATGTCAGATATAAGTGCTGTTGATATTATAGAAAGAAGGATGGAAAATCTAACTTTAGAAGATAATTAGGAGGAGAATATGGGTAATAAAAAAAATGCATGGTTAAAATTTGATAATACTAAAAAAGAAGAGATTTTTAGTTTTTGTGAAGGATATAAGAAATATATATCAGACTGTAAAACAGAAAGAGAATCTATTAAAGAAGCTATTTATTTAGCAGAATCAAAAGGATATAGAGATTTAAAGAATGTTATATCTGCTGGAAAATCTCTAAAGGCAGGAGACAAGGTATATTATAATAATATGGATAAATCTTTAGCTTTATTTTTAATAGGAAGCGAAAGTATTGAAAGTGGTATGAGAATTATAGGTTCTCACGTAGATTCACCTAGATTAGATTTAAAACCAAATCCATTATATGAAGATAGTGAATTATCTTTAATGGAAACTCATTACTATGGTGGAGTTAAGAAATATCAATGGGTAACCATACCTCTAGCTTTACATGGGGTAGTAGTTAAAAAAGATGGTACAAAAATAGACGTGGTAGTTGGAGAGGAAGAAACTGATCCAGTTGTTATGGTTTCTGATTTGTTAGTACATTTAGCATCAGAGCAACAGCAAAAGAAAGCTACAGAAGTTATTGCTGGAGAAGATTTAAATATCTTAGTTGGTAGCATGCCTTTAGAAGGTGAAGAAAAAGAATCTGTTAAGGCAAATATATTAAAATTATTAAAAGAAAAATATGATTTTGAAGAAGAAGATTTCATGTCAGCTGAAATAGAAATTGTTCCAGCTGGAAAAGCAAGAGATTTAGGATTAGATAGAAGTATGGTTGCTGGATATGGACATGATGATAGAATTTGTGCATACACTTCTTTATTAGCTTTACTTGAAACTGAAAGTACTAAAAAGACTTCAGTGGTATTATTAGTAGATAAAGAAGAAGTAGGAAGCATAGGAGCAACTGGAATGCAATCAAGATTCTTTGAAAATGCAGTGGCAGAATTAATGGACAGAGTAGGAGAGTATTCTGAACTTAAATTAAGAAGAGCATTAGCTAATTCTAAAATGCTTTCTTCAGATGTTACAGCAGCTTTTGATCCTAATTATGCAGGAGCATACGAAAAGAAAAATTCTGCATTCTTTGGTAAGGGATTAGCCTTTGCTAAATATACTGGAGCAAGAGGAAAAAGTGGATGTAATGATGCTAATGCAGAATTTGTTGCATGGCTTAGAAATGTAATGGATGAAAATGATGTTGCATATCAAATGGCTGAATTAGGTAAGGTTGACCAAGGTGGAGGCGGTACTATTGCTTATATTTTAGCTGAGTACGGTATGGAAGTAATTGATTGTGGTGTTGCACTACAAAACATGCATGCTCCATGGGAAGTTGCCAGCAAAGTAGATATCTTTGAAACAATGAGAGGATATAAAGCTTTCCTTATGGCAGAATAGCATAAAAATAAAGAAGAAATAGTAGCTAAGCTATTTCTTCTTTATTTTTATAAATTTTTAGCTAAGCTTTAAGCTTAGTTAAAAATTTAGTAAGCCATTCTTCATCCATTTTCATTGAGCCTAATGAACCATGTTTAATGTCATCTTCTCCACCGTGGGAGTCTGAGCCACAGCTAGTGATAAGGTTATGTTCATTGGCAAAGCTTAAGAATTTTTCTGTATCTTCTTTAGAGTTCATGGCATATATTCCTTCAAGACCATCAAAACCAAGGGCTAATACATCTTGGAAAGAGTTTTTCTTTAAAAGCACTGGATGAGCTAAAACTACTATAGCACCATGTTTCTTTAAAAGTTCTACACCTTCTTTAGTATCTATTTGTACACTAGGAATGTAAGCAGGACAATCATTTCCAATGAAATGCTCAAAGATATATTCCTTATCATAGTTATATCCTGCATCCATTATAGCTTTTGCTATATGAGGTCTTGCTATGGTATCTTTACCATTTTTCATAATAGATTCAAGAGTTATATGAATATCATGGAATTTTGCTAAATTTTCTACTATCTTTTTAGCTCTTTCAATTCTTGTTGTTTTTATTGAATCTAAGAAATCATTTAATTCCTTATTTTTATATCCATCACCTTTAAAAAATCCTAAAACGTGAATAGATTCCTTATTAAAATAAGTAGATAATTCAATGCCAGGAATAAAAGTTATATCAAGATCTTTAGCTGTTTTTAAGGCTTCTTCTATACCAGAAACAGTATCATGGTCAGTAAGTGCTAAGTATTTTACATTAGCTGCCTTAGCTCTTTTAACAACTTCTGAAGGTGAAGATGTTCCATCAGAAGCTGTAGAATGTGTATGTAAATCGCATATTGTCATAAGTGTTAAATTCTCCCTTCAACTAATAGTTTTTATTAAACAAGAACATATGATATAATTAATCAATAAATATTGTAGCACAATTTGTAAAAGGATGCATAAAAAAGGAGAGAAAAAATGTTATTAATGATAGATAACTATGACTCTTTTGTATATAATTTAGTAAGGTATTTTAAGGAGTTAGATGAAGAAATAATAATTTATAGGAATGATAAAATTACCATTGATGAAATAGAAAATATGGATATAACGGGAATCGTCATTTCACCAGGGCCAAAGGATCCTAAACAAGCAGGGATTAGTCTTGAAATTTTAGAAAGATTTAAGGGGAAATTACCTATCTTAGGAATATGTCTTGGACATCAATGTATTGGACATTATTTTGGTGGCAAAATTGTTAAGGGAAAGATTCCTATGCATGGCAAGATAAGTGAAGTTGTACATAATAATCAGCATATATTCAAAGGTGTTAAAAATCCTTTAAAAGTTACAAGATATCATTCTTTAGAAATAGAAAAATGTAGCATACCAGCAGAATTAGAAATTATATGTCAAACTGAGGATAATGTAATCATGGCAGTAAAGCACAAAGATTATCCTATATATGGAGTGCAATTTCATCCTGAAGCAGAACTTACAGAAGATGGACATAAAATATTAAAGAATTTTATTAATATAGTAAATAATTATAAATAGGAGCAAAAAATGAACATACATTTAAAAGAAATAAAGCTAAATTTAAATCCATGTGAAGTTTATGAAGCTTTTAGATATGAGATAGATACTATTATTTTAGATAGTTCTAAAGAAGATGAAAAGTTATCAAAGTATTCCTTTATAGGCTTAAATCCATATATGACTTTTTCTAGCTTTCAAAATGATAGCTACATAGATGGAGTGAAAGTAGAAGGAAACCCTTTTAAGATATTAGATGAATTATTAACGAGAAATAAGGTGGTAGAAAAAACTAATATTCCTTTAATAGGGGGATGCATGGGATACATATCTTATGATACAGGAAGGATAATTGAAAAAATTTCAGATAGTAGTGATGAAGATTTTAAAATTCCTAATATGAAATTTGTTTTTTATAGAAATATTATTATCTTTGATTTAATGGAAAATAAGCAATATATATCATATTTTGCAGATGAAGAAAAAACTGTAGAAGGTATCATTGAAAAAATAGAGCAAATAGAAGTAAAGAAGGAAGAATTCAGCTATAATCAAGAAGAGAAATTTATTTCTAATTTTACAAAAGAAGCATATAAAAAATCAATTACAAGGCTTAAGGAATATATAAGAAGTGGAGACGTATATATTGCCAATATGACACAAAGATTTTATTGCCATAATGAAGAAGACAGCTTTACAATCTATAAAAAGTTGAGAGAGATTAATAAGGCTCCCTTTTCAGCATATTTAAATTTTCATGATTTTCAAATAATAAGTTCATCACCAGAAAGATTCATTCAGATAAAAGACAGAATTGCCCATACTAGACCAATAAAAGGGACAAGACCTAGAGGGAATACTATAGAGGAAGATGAAAAAAATAAGTTGGAACTTATAAATAGTGAAAAGGATAAATCAGAATTATTAATGATTGTTGATTTAGAACGTAATGACTTTAGTAAGGTATGTAAGCCTGGTACAGTAAAAGTAAAGGAGTTATTTGCTTTAGAAGAGTATGCAACAGTATTCCACCTTGTGTCCACCATTGAAGGAGAGCTTCAAGATGATGTTTCAGCTGTGAAGGTAATGAAAGAGTGTTTTCCAGGTGGATCTATTACAGGAGCACCAAAAATAAGAGCTATGGAAATAATTGAAGAGTTAGAAGGCTTAAAAAGAAATATATATACAGGAGCCATAGGATATTTTGATTTCAGAGGTAACAGTGATTTTAATATAGCTATAAGAACAATATTAAAGAAAGATAATAAGGCATATTTTGGTGTAGGTGGAGGAATAACTTATGAATCAATTGAAGAAGATGAATATCTAGAAACACTAGATAAAGCAAAAGCATTAATGAAGGTGTTATAATGAGAGAAATAAGCTATAATAAAGATTATGTAAAGCTTGATGGTGGCTTTTATTTTGCACAGGGAGTTTTTGAAACAATTTTAATAAAAAAGGAAGCTATATTTTTAGAAGAACATATAAATAGGCTAAATAAATCCATAGATATAATGGGGTTAGGAGAGCATATTGATATTAAATTTATTAAAAATTTTATAAAGGAAGAAAAGCTTAAAAATATAGTATTAAAAATTGTGGTAACAGAAAAGAATATAGTTTTCTCCACAAGAAGAATAAAGTATTCTAAAGAAGATTACAAAAATGGATTTAATCTAAAGTTATCATCTGTTTTAAGAAATCCTACTTCTAACATGACTTATATTAAGTCGTTAAGCTATAATGAAAATCTTTATGAGTATAATAAAGCAAATAAAGAAGGATTTAATGAAGTTGTATTTTTAAATATTTATGGGAATATAGCTGAAGGTGCAACTAGTAATATATTTATTATCAAAGATAAAAAAATTTATACACCAAAGATAAGTGATGGCATATTACCAGGAGTGGTAAGAAATTGGGTAATAGAAAATTTTAAAGTTTGTGAAAAACATTTAAATAAAAAAGATTTATATAGTGCAGATGAAGTTTTTATAACTAATTCAGTTTTAGGGATAATGAAGGTTGTACAATTTGAAGAAAAAAAATATAACACAAATGTGGTACAAAAAATCAGAAGTGAATATGAGCAATTTATAAATTAGGAGGAACGTTGTATGGATAGAGAAAAGATAATAGCTGGAGCAAAGCTTATACTTGAAGGAATTGGAGAAGATTTAGAAAGAGAAGGACTAGTAGAAACACCAGAAAGAATTGCTAGAATGTATGAAGAAGTATTTTCAGGATTAGGAAAAGATGCAGAAGAAATCCTTGCAAAAACTTTTGAAGTGGAAAATAACGATTTAGTTATTGAAAAAGATATTACATATTTCTCAATGTGTGAGCATCATATAATACCTTTTTATGGTAAAGCTCATATAGCATATATACCTAGAGGAAGAGTTGCAGGACTTTCAAAACTGGCAAGAACTGTAGAATTATATGCAAAAAAACCACAGTTACAAGAAAGATTAAGCAGTGAAATAGCAGATGCCATAATGAAATACTTAGATGCAGAAGGAGTAATGGTAGTAGTTGAAGGAGAACATATGTGCATGACTATGAGAGGTGTTAAAAAACCAGGTACAAAAACTGTAACCACATCATATAGAGGTATTTTTAAGGAAGATGCTACATTAAGAAGAGAAGTTATGATGCTATTACAAAAGTAGGTAGATTTATGGAAAGAGTTAATAAGATATTTAATAATATTCTTTATAAGGAGTATTTAAATAAGTTAGAAGCATATGAAGAAAAAAGAGAATTTTGTAGACATAACCTAGAACATTTTTTAGATATGTCTAGAATAGCTTATATGATGGTTTTAGAAAAAAATTTACAGTATTCAAAGGAAGTTATTTATGCCATTGGCCTTTTACATGATATTGGTAGGGTAGAGCAGTATGAAAAAGGAATTGGTCATCATATTGCAAGTTTTAATATAGCTAAAGAAATCCTTAAGGATGTAGATTTTAAAGAAGAAGAAAAAACAATGATTTTAGAAGCAATTATAAATCATCGAAATTGTGAAAGTAATGATTTAAACGCTATTATTTATAAAAGCGATAAGCTTTCAAGGGCATGTTATAAATGTAGAGCTGCCAAGGAGTGCAATTGGACTTTAGAAAAAAGAAATTTAGAGATAAAGTACTAAGGTTTAGGGGGAAGAGTTTTGAAAATTAGAAATACTGAATTTAACTTTGGTGAAAGAACATATATTATGGGGATACTTAATGTTACTCCAGATTCGTTTTCTGATGGAGGAAAATTCAATGAAATAGATGATGCATTAATACAAGTGAGAAAACTGGTGGCTGAAGGAGCAGATATTATTGATATTGGTGGAGAATCCACTAGACCAGGTGCAAAAATTGTTTCCATTGAAGAGGAAATAAGTAGAGTTGTTCCAGTTATTGAAGCTATAAGAAAAGAAATGGATGTAGTTATTTCCATTGATACTTATAATAGTGCTACAGCAGAAGCAGCCATAAAAGCTGGTGCAGATATAATCAATGATGTGTGGGGCTTTAAAAAGGATCAGGCTATGGCAAAGATAGCAGCTAAGTATAATGTTCCTTGCATATTAATGCACAATAGAATAGCTAAGCCATATGAAGATTTAGAAAAAGAATTCATTAGTGATTTAGAAGAAAGTATAAATATTGCTTTAGAAGCAGGGGTAAAGAAAGAAAATATAATTTTAGATCCAGGTATAGGTTTTGCTAAGACATATGAAGAAAATCTCATGGTTATGAATAACTTAAAATGGATTAAGGATATGGGATATCCAGTACTTCTTGCAACTTCAAGAAAGTCAATGATAGGTTTGGCATTGGACTTACCAGTAGATGAAAGATTAGAAGGAACTCTTGCCACCACAGTAATAGGAATAATGGCTGGTTGTGAAATAATTAGAGTTCATGATGTTTTACAAAATAAGAGGGTATGTATGATGACAGATACAATCCTTAAAGCAAAGTAAGGAGAAAACTATAGTTAATAAAAATATTGATAAACGTGTTTAAAAGTTCTAATATATACTCAATGAGTGATATTAATGAACAGTAAGCACATAACAAATTACAAACCAAAAGATTTCGCTGAATTACTTGGAGTGAGTGTAAAAACCTTGCAACGTTGGGATAGAGAGAATTATATTAAAAGCCAAAAGGACACCAACAGATAGAATATATTATACCTACGAACAGTATTTAGAGTTTAAAGGTATTAATAATGCTGATAATGATAGAAAAACAGTTATTTATACTAGAGTTTCTACTAATGGGCAAAAAGATGATTTAAAAAATCAGATAGAATTTCTTTTAAACTTTACATCTTCAAAAGGGATAATAGTAG
>OGIU01000606.1_pt1 | contig 20221 bp, 17 predicted proteins | sample 1571791 | NCBI WGS metagenome assembly OGIU01 (sample SAMEA2582104, study PRJEB24529) | metagenome | biome: Human gut stool | place: China | collected 2011
TGTACTCCGGCTCGTTCATGGTGAGCAGGATGGCATCCCGCAGGAACTGGTAGCCTTTGATGTGGGCAGGGACGCCGATCTGATGCAGAATGTCCGTGACCTTCAGCTCGTCGCTGTCCACGCTGGCCGTGATAAGCCGCTTCTGGTGGCCGTGGGCGACTTTGAGCACCCGGCTGGCAAGGACATTCTCGTCGAAGGGTTTGACAAAGTAGTAGGCGAAGCCCTCATCCAGCAGCTCCTGGACCATTTCCTCGCTCTGGAAGGCGCCGGTGACGAAAAACGTGGTGTGCGTTTCGCCGGCGGCGACATATTTCTGCTTGACGGCCAGAGCATCCAGCCCGGGCATGAAGGCATCCAGCAAAACCACCTGCGGCCGCACCACAAGCATCTTCTGCAAGATCTGAAGGCCGTCTTTTTCCACGACGGTCACTTCCACGCCTTTTTGCTCCAGCGCCTCTCGGCAGGCTGCCGTAACATCCGCGCTGGTATCCGACATCAAAAATCTTACTTTATCCATCGTACTATCCTCCAATGTGTGCAGTTCCCTTTACAGTCTAGATTTTACCATAATTTACCATGGATTGCAACAGAAAATTTTTACATTTTCTGGAATTTTCACAAAAAATCTTCTTGTTCATTCTGCGGTCCGCGCTTCGGCACCGTTTTGAACGGCGTTTTTTGCCTGTTCGAGCATCGTCTGGGCGAAAATCCCATAGCCTCGAGTGGGGTCATTGACCAGAACATGGGTCACAGCACCCACGAGGCGCCCATTTTGGAGAATGGGGCTTCCGCTCATGCCCTGCACGATGCCGCCGGTCGCAGACAGAAGCGAAGGGTCGGTCACCCGGATGACCAGATTCCGGCGGGGGTCGGCGTCGCTGACCCGCTCGATCTGGATGCGGTATGCGCGGGGCGTTTCCCCCTCGATAGTGGCCCATATCTCAGCGGGGCCGGTGACGACTTCCTGTGCGAACGCGATCTCCCGCAGCTGGCCCGAGAAGTGGGTGCGTGTCGTGCCGTAGACGCCGTTCTCGCCGTTGATGCGGATGGTGCCGATGGCGTGGGCGCTCAGAAAATGGCCCTTTAGCTCACCGGGGCTTCCGGCCGTTCCGGCACTGCAGCCGGTTATCTCGCAGGGAACGATCTCGCCGCTGCGCAGGGCGACGCTTTCGCCGGTGTCGCTGTCGCTGATGGGGTGGCCCAGTCCCGCAAATACGCCGAGCTCCTCATCGGCGAAGGTCAGTGTACCCACACCGGCAGAGGAGTCCCGCACCCACATTCCGGCCCGCCACTGCCCGGCGGCACCGTCCCACACCGGGGTCAGGGCAGTCAGCTTCTGCTCACCGCTGCGGATATACACGACCTCCACGGACTGTCCCTCGGCGGCGTCCAGGGCTTCCTTTACGGCGTCATTGCTCTCGGTGCGGGTCTGCCCGATGCAGATGACCCGGTCACCGAGGCGAAGCCCGGCCTCCTTGGCGGGATTCGATGTCCCGCCGCCAGCCTGCCCGATCTCCGAAAATCCCACGATGAGCGCTCCTTCGGAGAACATCTTGACGCCGAAGGGTGTACCGCAGACGGTCACTCTGGGCCGCTCTGTCACCACCGCCCGGATGGTCTTGATGGGGAGCCACCCGCCCAGCGTCAGCGTCGTCTGGTAGCTGCCCACCGCCCGGGTGCTGGCGACATTCCGGCTTCCATGGCCGCGCTGCGGCTCGACCCATGCAAAGCGGGGAAGATATAAGGCTTGTCCCGGCTCCAGATAGACCCGGTCCGGCAGACAGCTGTACAACCAGCCCAAAGCTGCCGCAAGAGCCAGCAGCAGATATGCCGCCGCAAGCTTTGCCCGCTGCATTCTCTTCACGCCCATGGCCTCCCTCGCTGTTTTTGGGGTTATTATGCGGACACAAAGAGGGAATTATCCTTCGGCAGTTGACTTTTGCGGCGAATCTTGCTACTATAAATAAAGTTTCCGTGCGGGAGTGGCGGAATGGCAGACGCGCTGGTTTTAGGCACCAGTTCCAACGGAGTGAGGGTTCGACCCCCTTCTCCCGCATAAAAAATGGCCCCAAGCTCAGGCTTGGGGTCATTTTTTATCTTGCGGAGAAGAGGGGTCGAACAGCACGGCCGCCCGACGGTTCGTACCATGATATGGACAAATAATCCCCTTGATGAATCAGGCCGCTGTCTCTGTTTTACGGAGACGGCGGCCTGATTCATTATTTTTGACTACTTTTTGTCCCGGGGAACCCCCGGAAAAATCCTGCTATGACCTACTTTTTCTGACTACGATCTCGACTACAAAGTACCCGGCAAAAGCAGACAGTATCGCGCAGTATCTGGCAGTATCCGATAAACGCAGACAACAAAAAATCCACGAAATATCGACTTTTCATCGACATTCCGTGGATACTTCTTGGTGCGAGGGAGGGGATTTGAACCCCCAAGGATAAACCACACGCACCTCAAACGTGCGCGTCTGCCAGTTCCGCCACCCTCGCATATGAAGTTTTGATGCAATCTTGATTTCTCTCGGCCTTGAGGTCTAAGCCGTATCGCTGACTGCTCAAGTATAATACCATACTCCCCCGGCGATGTCAAGCGTTTTCATAGATTTTTTTGCCATTCATATCTTGTAAATGGAGTTTCCGTGCAGAAATGACTTAAGAAGGAGGTTTTTGGAAATGACTTTTTTCAGATCCAGCAAACATCAAAGATTGTTGTGGAGCCTTTTGCTGCTTTCTGTCGGGGCGGCGGCGGGGTTCGGACTGGGGATATTCTGCGGCGCAGAGCCGCCCGTAGGCTGCCGGGAGAGCGACCTGACCCCGGTGCCGGACGAAAGCTTCGTCTCCCCTGCCTCGGCGTCCTCCGTAGAAACGTCCCCGGAGCCGGAGCCGATGCCCGAGAAGTGGGTCTGTCTGACCTTCGACGACGGCCCCAGCAAGACGACGCCGGATGTTCTGTCCGCGCTGAACCGTGCCGAGGTAAAGGCGACCTTCTTTGTAGTCGCCACCGGCAACAACGACAAATATCTTCCCCTCATCTCTGAGGCTGCTGCCGCCGGACATCAGATCGCGCTCCACTCCGCCTCCCACGAGTACAGCGACATCTACCAGAGCGCGGACGCTTACTGGAAGGACATCGACCTGTTAAAGGAACGCCTCACCCCTTACGTCCAGGCCAACGGCCTGCGGTATCTGCGCTTCCCGGGCGGCAGTACCAACACCGTGAGCCGCCGCTACGGCGGGCGCGGGCTGATGCAGCAGCTCAAAGAAGAAGTCACTGCAAAAGGCTACGCCTATGTAGACTGGAACGTCTGCGCCGAGGACGCCGTAGGCGGCAAGCCCAGTGCAGGCACCATCTTCCGCAACATCGTGCGGGAGACCGGCGAGCAGACCCAGTGCATCGTGCTGATGCACGACTCGGCCACCACCCGCACCACTGCCGAAGCCCTGCCCGACATCATCCAGTGGTACAAGGACAACGGCTTCACCTTCCTTACCGTAGAGCAGGCCGTCCCCCTGCCCACGACATAGCAAAAAGCCCCGGAGGGCCTGCCAGACGGCAGACTTTCCGGGGCTTTGGTGCGTAGGATCAGCTTACTCAGCGGCCTGATTGAACAGGACGAAGGCACGATAAGCCATGTACAGGTCGGTCTTGTGGATGACCTCGAAGGGAGAGTGCATGGACAGCACAGGCACACCGATGTCGATGACGGGGATGCCGCGGTTGGCAACATACTTTGCGATGGTGCCGCCGCCGCCCAGGTCGAGGCGGCCCAGCTCACCGATCTGCCATGCAACGTCGTCGGCGTCCATCATGCGGGTGACATAGCCCACCAGCTCGGCAGAAGCGTCGTTTGCAGCGCTCTTGCCGCGGCTGCCGGTGTACTTGAACAGCGCGATGCCGCGGCCTGCGTAGGTGCCGTTCATCGGCTCGAAAGCGCTGGCCCAGCTCGGGTCGTAAGCAGCGGTGACGTCGGCGGACAGGCAGACACTGTTGCGGAATGCAATGATGTCGTCCTGACCAGCGGTGCGGCAGAGCTCCTGCATGAAGTGGAAGACGTACATGCTCTGCATACCGGTGACGCCGTCAGAGCCGATCTCTTCCTTATCGGTCAGGACGCAGACGGTGGTGAAGGCGGGATCCTTGGTGGCGATCTCAGCCATCAGAGCGGGATATGCATCGACGCGGTCATCGTGGCCGTAGCCGCCGATCATGGAGCGGTCGAAGCCGACGTCGCGGGACTTATAAGCGGGGACGATCTCGATTTCAGCGCGTGCAAAATCCTTCTCGGTGATGCCGTACTTCTCGTTGAGGAGGATCATAGTATTCAGCTTGACAGCTTCCTTCACTTCCTCGTCGTCCACAGCGTCGGAGCCGATGAGGATGTTCAGCTCCTCGGCGCGGATGCCGTCGCTCAGCTTGCGCTCGCCCTGCTCAGCGCCCAGATGGGGCAGCAGGTCGGTGATGCAGAAGACGGGGTCGTTCTCATCCTCGCCCACGTTCACGGAGACGGTGGTGCCGTCAGCGCGGGAGAACACGCCGTGGATGGCCAGCGGCATGGTACCCCACTGATACTTGCGGATGCCGCCGTAATAGTGGGTCTTGAAGTAGCTGAAGTGGTCGGACTCGTACAGCGGGGTCGGGCGCAGGTCCAGACGGGGGCTGTCGGTGTGAGCGATGACCAGACGGAAGCCGTCCTCGAAGCTGCGGGTGCCGATGGTGGAAGCCACGATGGCCTTGCCCAGCTGGCTGAAGTAGACCTTGTCGCCGGGGGCGTAGGTCTTCTTCGGGTCGAACTGCTGGTAGCCTGCGTCCTTGAGCATCTGCTCGCTCTCAGCGGCCACCTCGCGCTCGGTCTTGCCTGCGTCGAGGAATTTCTTGTAGCCCTCAGCGAATGCATGGGCCTCCTGCTTGACAGCGGCGGACTTGTCGCCGACGTAAGCGGGCTTAAACAGCAGCTTTTCAGCCAGCTGCTGGTTCGGAGTTTTTTCTGCCATAGGATCTCTCCTGCCTTTCTGTTTTCTTATACTTGTTGGAAGCTGTTTTCACGGCCATTGCACACCGTCTGAACGGCCTTTTTGCCCGCAGACTGCGTTGCTTTCTCTTGCGATCCGTCAGGATCGCTGCGAAAAATCGCCTTGCCTGCAAGCAAAAATCCTCCTTCATCCGGCACACTCTGGCCATAAAAACAGCTTCATCTATCAAAGACCCGCAGGTTTTTGGCCTGTCGGTTCTTCTTCATTGGTTGAGATTCAGCCGCCGTAGAGTCGGGTATAGACGGCGTAGCTGGCGGTTATCTTTTCGACGTAATGGTGCATCTGGTTATAGGGGAAGCCTTTCAGGGTCTGCCCGTCGGAGGAATGCTCTTCCATCCGCAGCAGATTATCTACTGTCCCCCATCCGCTGTGGTAGGCGGCGGCAGCGGTAGCCACATCGCCGCCGTACCGCTCCATGCAGAGATGGATGTAGTAGCAGCCGAAGCGGATGCTGACGTCAGGGTCGTAGAGTTCATCGAAGGTCAGGTCCTCATCCGGCGCAATCTTGCTGCGCAGCCAGATAAAGGTCTCCTCGGTCATCTGCATCAGCCCCCGGGCCTCCACGCTGGAAGTGGCGGCGGGGTCGAAGCCGCTCTCCGTGCGGATGAACGCATAGACCAGCAGCGGGTCGAGCTCGTATTCTGCGGCCCACTGCTCCACCTGCCGGCTGTATTTGCGGGGGTAGAGCAGCCGGTCGGCCTCCCGGGCGAGGGGCGGCAGAGCCATCAGGAGCACTGCCGCGATGCAGACCAGCACCACCAGTCTGCGCAGCAGTCGGAACAGCGTTTTCAAGCGCAGCATCCCTCCCCGATGAGAGCGTCACAGAGCTCGTTTGCTGCCTTCGCCAGCGCCTCACGGGTGGAGGTGTTGGGCAGAATGTAGTCTGCCCTGGCGGTCAGCACAGCCTCCGGCGTCTGGGCGTTTAGGCGGCGGGCGGCTATCTCGGGCGAGATGCCGTCCCGGGCCGCGATGCGCTCCACGCTGACTTCAAACGGTGCCGTGACCACGCAGAGCTTGTCGCACTCGGCCTCTGCCGCCGTGCCGATGATGACCGCGCCGTCCAGCACAAAGAGCTTCGCCCCCGCCTGCTGCGCGGCCTGTTTGGCGGCGCGGATGCGGCGGACGATCTCCGGGTGGGTCAGCGCGTCGAGCGCAGCTTTTCCCTCGGGCGTTGCAAAGGCGCGGTCGGCCAGCAGGCGGCGGTCGAGAGTGCCGTCTTCCTTTATAATATCTGCCCCGAAGCGCTCAGCCAGCCGGGGCAGCAGCGGTGAACCCGGAAGCAGGATCTCGCGGGAGAGCTGGTCGGCGTCGGCCAGCGGGATGCCCCGGGCCGCGAACACCGCCGTGACCGTCGATTTGCCGCAGCCGCTGCGGCCGGTGATGCCCAGCGTCATCATAGCTTTATCACCCGGAACGCAGCCGCGCGGATGAGGCGGTTATAGACGGCCATGGACAGGCCGTCTTTCTGGGGGCAGCGGGCGTAGACCACCGCATCGCCCTGCTCATCCAGCGCACGCAGGGAGCGGAAGATGTGCTTTGCCTGGTCGGCTCCGTCGCCCTCCCGGCCATACTCCACGCAAGGCACGCCCAGCTTTTCGGCCTCGCCGGTAAAGCAGAGGCAGCTGGGGTTCTCGGCGGCGTGGGCATCCACATAGGCTTTGAACTGTTCGAAGGTGCCGTCCAGAAGGGTCACATCCGCCTTGGGGGCGTAGTGCTTATACTTCATGCCGGGGCTGCGGACGACCGCGCCCTCCGGCAGCTTCTCGAGGATGGCCTTGGAGACTTCCACTTCCTCGCCCAGCGCACGCTCGAGGTCTTCCAGCGTGATGTGGCCGGGACGGAAGAGGGTGGGCTTTTCGCCCACCACCGACACGACGGTGGACTCCACGCCCCAGTCGCACTCGCCGCCGTCCAGAATGAGGGGCAGGCGGCCATCCATATCGGTAAAGACGTCCTGTGCGTTGGTGGGGCTGGGCTTGCCGGAGAGGTTGGCCGACGGGGCCGCAAAGGCGCAGCCGCTGGCTTCAATGACGGCCCGTGCCACCGGGTGGCTGGGCATCCGGATGCCCACGGTATCCAGACCGGCACAGCACTCCGCTGCCACCTCGGGGCCGCGGGGCATGATGATGGTCAGCGGGCCGGGACAGAACGCCGCCATCAACAGCTGGGCGCGTTCCGGCACTTCGCTGACGAGGCCGTGCAGCATCTCAGGGCCGGTGACGTGGACGATGAGGGGATTGTCCTGCGGGCGTCCCTTCGCCACAAAGATCTTGCTCACGGCCTCGCCGTTGCGGGCATCGGCCGCGATGCCGTAGACCGTCTCGGTGGGCAGGGCTACCAGCTCGCCCTGCCGCAGAAGCTCGGCTGCGCGGGCAATGCCCTCTGCGTCAGCCGGGCGGACTTCAGTATTGATACTCATACGAATCATCGCTCTTTTCTTCTGTAAGGCAATTATCCTTTACAGCTTTTCGTGCGCATTCTGCGCAAGTTTATGCGTTTAGCTTTTGCAGTCTCTCGGCCTGCTCACGGGTGGCGAGGGCGTCGATGATGTCGTCCAGATCGCCGTCCATGATCTTGTCGAGGTTGTGTACCGTCAGGCCGATCCGGTGGTCGGTGCAGCGGTCCTGCGGGAAGTTATAGGTGCGTATCTTCTCGCTGCGGTCCCCTGTTCCCACCTGACCGGCGCGGTCGGCGTTGATGGCGTCCTGCTGCTCCTTCTGCTTCTGGGCCAGCAGGCGGCTGCGCAGGATCTCCAGAGCCTTGTCCTTGTTCTGGAACTGGCTGCGCTCGTTCTGGCACTCCACCACCATGCCGGTGGGGATGTGCGTCACCCGGATCGCGCTGGACGTCTTGTTGATGTGCTGGCCGCCCGCACCGGAGGAACGGAAGGTGTCGATGCGCAGGTCCTTCATGTCCAGCGCAAAGTCCACTTCCTCTGCCTGGGGCATCACGGCCACCGTGGCGGTGGAGGTGTGGATGCGGCCCTGGGTCTCGGTCTCGGGCACGCGCTGCACCCGATGCACCCCGCTCTCGTACTTGAGGCGGTTGTAGGCCCCGGCCCCTTCCACCGAAAAGACGGCTTCCTTCACGCCGCCCAGCTCGGTCTCGTTGAGGTTGAGCAGTTCCAGCGTCCAGCCGCGGCTCTGCACATACATGGTGTACATGCGCAGCAGACTGTGGGCAAACAGGGCGGCTTCCTCTCCCCCTGCCCCGCCCCGGATCTCCATGATGACGTTCTTTTCGTCCCGCGGGTCCCTGGGCAGCAGCAGAATTTTGAGATTATTTTCCAGCTTTGCCACATCCTGACTTTTTTCGCTGATTTCCTGCTGTATCATCTGCTTGAAGTCCGGATCGGAGATGGGTTCTTCGAGCAGGGCTTTGGCCTGCGCCAGATGGTCCCGGGCGGTCTGCCAGTCGTGGTAGGCCTGCACCACCGGCTGCGTCTCGTGATAGTCCCGCATCAGTTTGCGGAACAGTGCCGGGTCGGCAGCGGCATCCGGCTGGTTCAGGCGGACGGAAAGCTCCTCAAACCGGTGGCACACGGCATCCATTTGGGCAGAAAGATTGGGCATAACAGGCAGTTCTCCTTACAAACGTTCTCAGATGGAAATGGGCACAAGGGCGGTCACTCCGCCTGCTGTGCAGGTTTGACCACCTTTTTGATGTTCTTTTCAATTTTTGCACGCGGCAGCATCACCTCGCGCCCGCAGCCCGTGCAGCGGATCTTGAAATCCATGCCGACACGCAGCACTTCAAAGCTGGAAGCCCCGCAGGGGTGCTTCTTGCGGGTGAGGATGGTATCTCCCACAGCGATATCCATAGCGTTGGTCGCTCCCTTCTGCCGCCCCTCAGAATGGTCGGCGGCAACTGTGCGGCACCCGGACCACAGGCCCTGCCGCATATACAGATATAGTATAATGCAAACGCCTGCAAAATGCAAATATCTGCCGCGCCGGATGCATATCGTTGAAAATGGGAGCGTGCTTTGCCCCGCGCAGCGCAGAACCCAAAAATCAACAGAGAAAGAGGAATGAAAGATGATGCAAGCATACCGTACCGAAGGCAATTACCGTTCCGCCGCCCGGCTGTCCGCTGCAGAGCTGCGGGCCGCCATGGCCAGCCACGAGATTTTGCAGGCCACCGCCCTGGCCTTTGACACCCAGCGGCAGCTGCGGTTCGACCTGGGCGGCGTCCGGGCCGTGATGCCCTTTGTTCAGTGCGCCGACGGAGCCGAAAACGGCACCGTGCGGGACATTGCCGTGCTGACGCGGGTGGGCCGCCCCACCTGCTTTGTGGTGCAGGCTCTGGACACCGATGAGGACGGGCAGCCCTTCTACCGGCTTTCCCGCGCAGAAGCGCAGCGGATGTGCAAGGCCGATTATCTCGATACCCTTTCTCCCGGCGATATCCTGCCCTGCACCGTAACTCACATTGAGCCATTTGGTGCATTCTGCGATGTAGGATGCGGCATCAGTGCCCTGCTGCCCATCGACTGTATGTCGGTGAGCCGCATTTCCTCCCCCGCCGACCGGGTGAGCGTGGGGCAGCAGATTTTGTGCGCGGTCAAGAACCGGGACGTGCAGGGCCGCTTTGTGCTCACCATCCGGGAACTGCTGGGCACCTGGGCCGAGAACGCCGCCCATTTTTCGGTGGGTGAAACAGTGGTGGGCATCGTGCGCAGCGTGGAGGAGTACGGTACCTTCATTGAGATCGCGCCCAACCTGGCCGGTCTTGCCGAAAGCTGCACCGACCTTGCCCCCGGGCAGGCCGTGAGCGTCTACATCAAGAACATCCTGCCGGAAAAGATGAAGATCAAGCTGGTGATCGTGAACCACAGCCTGAACCAGCGCCACCGGTTCGAGCTGCGGTACTTCATCACGGAGGGACATCTGGACCGGTGGGTCTACTCCACGCCCGGCAGCAGCAAGCGCATTGAGACGGATTTTGCCGCAGCGGCTTGCAATCCGGCGTGAAACCCTTTATACTATAAGGGAACCTGTCGTTTGAGAATGTGAAAATGCAAAGGGGATGGATGAACGATGCCCGCCAACGATGCTTTTACTGCCGGTGTACGCCCCGGCGGACTGACCAGCAGCACCGAGATCCGGCTGCTGCTGTGCTATCTGGTAAAAAATGCCGGACCCATTGCCCGGCAGGAGATCGAGAACGCCCTGATGGAAGAGGCACTGGTCAACTACTTTGAGATCGGTTCCTGCCTGGACGACATCACGCGACAGCAGCTCGTGACCGTGCAGGACAATGTGTATTCCATTACCGACAAGGGCCGCAAAGTGGCGCAGGAGCTGGCCTACGACCTGCCCCGCAGCGTGCGGGAACGAGCGGTGGCCGCTGTGCTGCGCTGCCAGACTTGGGCCCGCAAAGAGGCCAAGTACAGCGCCAGCATCACCGAAAAGCCGGACGGCCATTGCAGCGTCCGCTGCACCGTAAAGGGCCTGGATGAGGCGCTGTTCTGCCTGGATCTGGGCACCCCGGACCGGCTGTCGGCTGAACTGGTGAAAAAGCAGTTCATCCTGAAAGGCAACGAGATCTATCAGCTTCTGGTCAACAAACTGACCGAAGAAAACGCATAAGCATACAGAAGCCGCCTGCTGGAAATTTTGTCCGGCAGGCGGCCTTTTTTGTGTTCAGATCAGAATGCAGATGAGCCCGGTACAGCCTTCGTTGATGACCCGTTCCAGCGTGCCCTGCAGCTGGGTGCGGGCCTCCTGCGGAATGTGCAGCAGCTTGTTCTGCAGCCCGTCGTTCACCAACTCATGCAGGCTTTTGCCAAAGATGTTGGACTGCCACAGCTTGACCGGGTCATCCGCAAAATCTGCCAGCAGGCTGCGCACCAGATCTTCGCTCTGCTTCTCGGTGCCCACAATGGGGCTGATCTCGGTGTGGATGGTGGCCTTCATCATGTGGATGGACGGCGCACAGGCTTCCAGCCGGACGCCGTAGCGCCCGCCCTGCTGCACGATCTCCGGCTGCTCCAGCTGCAGCTCCCCGATGGAGGGCATCACGATGCCGTAGCCGGTGGCTTCCACCTGTTCCAGCGCACTGCGCACCTTTTCGTACTCCCGTTTGGCATGAGCCAACTCCAGAATGCAGGGCATCAGGCCCGCTTCGTCGCCGATCTCCAGCCCGGTCTGTTCGCTGAGCACCTGATAGAAGATCTCCGGCTTCAGCTCCACAACCACCCGCACACTGCCCTGTGCCAGATCCATGCCGCTCACGGCGGAGCGCTGCACGGCATCGCAGTCCAGCAGCGGCCCATCTGTGCCGGACGGGACGTCCTTCATGCGGGCGATGTTCTCTGCCAGCTGCATCGCGGCAGTATATACCTGTGCCTGCAGCCAGTGGCCGTTCTCCAGCCGGTTGACCCACCGGGGCAGGGCCAGATCCAGCTCCCGCACCGGGAATTCGTACAGCACCTGCCGCAGGATATCCCCCAGTGCGGCGGCGTCCAGATCCACGCAGCTCACCGGCAAAACGGCATGGTGGTAGTCCCGTGCCATGCCCTCGGCCAGCTGCTTTGTTTCCGGGGCGTCCGGGCGGGTGCTGTTGAGCAGGATGACGTAGGGTTTGCCCAGTGCATCCAGCTCTTCAATGACCCGCTTTTCGGTTTTGGCGTACCCCGCACGCGGGATGTCGCTGACGGTGCCGTCGGTGGTGATGACGATGCCGATGGTGGAGTGCTCCCGGATCACCCGGCGGGTGCCGGTCTCAGCGGCAAGGTCAAAGGGTACTTCCTCGTCGAACCACGGACTTTTGACCATGCGGGGCTTTTCGTTTTCCTCGTGGCCCATGGCCCCCTCCACCATATAGCCCACACAGTCGATGAGCCGTACCCGACAGACACCACCGCCTTCTAATTGCAGCGGCACCGCCGTTTCCGGAATGAACTTTGGTTCCGTGGTCATGATGGTGCGCCCTGCCGCCGACTGCGGCAGCTCATCCCGTGCCCGCAGACGGGCCGACTCGGTGCCCATGGCGGGCAGCACCAGCTGCTCCATAAAGCTCTTGATAAAGGTGGACTTGCCGCTGCGCACCGGACCCACCACCCCGATGTAGATGTCTCCGCCGGTGCGTGCGCCGATCTCGCGGCAGATGCCCTGTTGCTCCTGTTTGTCCAAACCTGCTCTCCCCTTCCCGTTTGCGCCGTGCACCGGACGTTGTGCCGGTCCGCTCGTTGTATCGTATGAAAGGGGCGGCGTTCTTATTCCACGCCGAGGAAGCTCTTCAGGCGGGCAAGGTCCGCGTTCAGGACCAGCTCTTCGTCAAAGCCCACGCTCTCCAGCAGCGCACAGGCCAGGTCCTGCCGGCCCACCCAGCTGGGGTCGTGCGCGTCCGAGTCCACAACAATAGGCACCCGGTATTGCTGGCACAGGGCCAGCATGGTGCGGTAATTCTGGCAGCAGTTGAGCCGCTGGTCCTTTTTGACCAGAGAGCTGTTGTTGACCTCCAGCGCCACATGGTACTGAAGGGCAGCCTGCACCAGCCGGGGGTAATCCAGCGGGGTGTGGTCGTCGTCCGGGTGGGACACCAGCTTCACCTTCGGGTTTTTCATGCACTCGATAAGGTTTGTGGTGTTGCCGTCAGTGCCTTCGTTCTGGTAGCACAGCCCATGGATGCCCACAATGGCATAATCCAAGCGGTCGATATACTTCTGTTCCAGCGAGAGCCTGCCGCCGTTGAGCACATTGATCTCGCACCCGTGCAGGATCTCCACACCGTCGATCACGCGGGGGATCACGCGCAGGTTCCCGTAATAGAACGGGTCCACCGTTCCGGGGATGCCCGGGGCATGCTCACTGATGCCGATGAGCTGCAGCTGTTGTTCCTTTGCGGCCGCTGCCATCTCCCGGATGGTGCCATAGGCATGGCCGCTGGCAAGGGTGTGCATGTGGATGTCTGCGATCAGACGCTTCATCGTTTTCCTCCTTTTTCGGGTCCAAAAAAAAGCCGGAACAATCCGCAGATCGTTCCGGCTTGCAGCTTCAGATGGGATAAATCACGGGGTCAGACGGTTGGGGCCACGGAACAGGAACTCTGCGTCCTTGATGCTCAGGCCGCACAGCAGCATGGTCAGGCGGTCGATGCCCAGACCGAAGCCGCCGTGGGGCGGGCAGCCATACTGGAAGAACTCCAGATAGAACTTGACATCCTCGGCCAGACCCTTCTCCTCAGCCTGCTTCTTCAGCACCTCATAGCGGTGCTCACGCTGGGCACCGGTGGTGATCTCGACACCGCGCCAGATCAGGTCGTAGCCCTGGGGCACACCGTTCTCGTCGCGCATGTGATAGAACGCACGCTTCTCGGCGGAGTAGTCGGTGATGAACAGGAACTCGTGGCCGTAGTGCTTCTTGACCCACTCATAGCTCAGACGCTCGGCCTCGGTAGTCAGGTCGCCCTTCTCGGACTCATCGACCTTGTAGCCGAACTCTTCTTCCAGACCCTTGTACAGGTCGGCCAGCTTGACCACCGGGAACGGAGTGGTGGGCACAATGACTTCCTGACCGAACAGTTCCTTGATCTGGTCGCCGTAATTCTCCTTGACGGCCTTCAGGCCGGCGGTCAGCAACTCCTCCTCCATCTTCATGACATCCTTGAAGGAAGTGATATAGCTGAACTCCAGATCAAAGCCGGAGAACTCAGTGGAGTGCTTGTTGGTATAGCTCTTCTCGGCACGGAACACAGGGCCGGTCTCGAAGATACGCTCAAAACCGGCAGCCATGGCCATCTGCTTGTAGAACTGCGGGCTCTGGGCCAGATACGCGTTGCGGTCGAAGTAATCCACCTTGAACACCTCAGAGCCGCTCTCACTGGCTGCAGCGATCAGCTTGGGGGTGTGGATCTCGATGAAGTTGCGTTCCAGCAGGAACTGACGCATGGCGTTGACAAAGCAGCTCTGTGCCTTGAACATCAGCTGGTTCTCGTCGGTGCGCAGGTCGATCCAGCGGTAGTCGATGCGCTGGTCGATGCTGGAGCGCTCCACAGCCTTCTTCTTCTTGGTGGCTGCGATCTCCTTGCGCACGATGGGCAGCGGGTCGGCAATGCTCTCGATCTCAATGGACTCGGGGATCATCTCGATGCCGCCCATCTTGACGTAGTCGTTTTCCATCACCTTGCCGGTGACGGTGATGACGGAGTCCGGGGTGAGCTTGTCGATGGTATCCACCAGATCGGGGTGATCGGCCTTTTCGACCGTGATCTGCAGTTTGCCGGTAATATCCTTCAGCACGATGAAGGCCATGTATTTGCTGTTGCGCAGGTTCTCGATAAAGCCCTGCACCTTGACCGTGCTGCCGATTTCCTTCTGGACCTCATTGATATAGGTGCGTTCCATAGGAATCCTCCTTTAAAGTCTTGTACTGTTTTATTATACGCTTTTCCGGGGATAAATCAAGATTTTTTATTGTTCTCATGCAGGGTGCCGGTGCCGCCCTCCACCACACCGTCGTGTTTCAGCACGGCGGCAATGGTGCCAAAGAAGCACTTCACGTCCAACCCGAAGCTCAAGTGCTCCACATACCAGCCGTCCAGCTTTGCCTTTTCAGCGATCTCCAGCTCATCGCGGCCGTGGATCTGGGCCCAGCCGGTCAGGCCGGGGCGCACATCGTTGGCCCCGTATTTGTCGCGCTCCGCCAGCAGATCGTACTGGTTCCACAGCGCGGGACGCGGACCGATGACCGCCATATCCCCCACAAAGATGTTCCACAGCTGGGGCAGCTCGTCCAGGCTGGTCTTGCGCAGGAAATGCCCCATGCGGGTGATATACTGATCCGGGTCATGGAGCAGGTGCGTGGGCATGTCGTGGGGCGTGTCGATGCGCATGGTGCGGAACTTTAAAATGTTGAAATGCCGCTTGCCGCGGCCCACCCGCTTCTGTTTGAAAAACACGGGGCCGGGTGAGTCGAGCTTGATGGCAATGGCCAAAATCAGAAACAGCCAGGACAGGCACAGCATGCCGCACAGCGACAGCACCACAGCCAGCAGGCGTTTGATCCCGTTGCGATACACAAACGTTCCCTCCGTTCTTGTTTGCTTCCTGAATACCGCTTCAGTATACCAGCATGGGCTGCCTTTTTCAATTCGATTCCGCCCGGAAGGACGGAATTTTTTCATTTTTATGCCGTCATGACGGTTTTGTAGCAAAAACGTGCCGGTTTTGTCTCTTGTTTTCCGGCAGGGCCTGCCGTAAGATAAAGGTACAAAAGGGCTTTTGATTTTTTGGGGACAAGGAGTTTTTACCATGATCCAACGTTTTACGTTTGGCTGCCCGCTGCCCACCGAGAGCGTCGTGCTGCCGGTGGAGCCTGCCGCCGCCGCAGTGCCGCACCTCACCGCAGAACCAGACGGGAGCTGGAGCTTCTCTTTGGCAGAGGATGCCGTGGTGTACGGCCTGGGCGAGATGCCCCGCGGCATCAACAAGCGCGGCTGGCATTATGTGGCCGACAACACCGACGAGTCGCACCACGGAGAAAACCGGCTTTCGTACTATGGGGCGCACAATTTTCTGCTCATCGACGGCGGTGCGGGCCGCAGCGTCTTTGGCGTGTTCGTGGATTTCCCGGGAAAGGTGTTCTACGATATCGGCTACACCCGGCACGACCGGCTGACCTTCCGCACCGAAGAGCCGGACTACGACCTGTACATTCTGACCGGCGACAGCCCGAACGCCGTCTGCACCGAATTCCGGAAGCTGATCGGCCACAGCTACATCCCGCCCAAATGGGCCTTTGGTTTTGCCCAGAGCCGCTGGGGCTACAAGACTGCCGAGGACGTGCGCGCCATCGCCCGCCAGTACCGCGAGAACGAGCTGCCTCTGGACATGATCTGCCTGGACATCGACTATATGCAGGGGTACGCGGATTTTACGGTGAACAAGGAGCGCTTCCCGGATCTGGCTGCGCTGAGTGCCGAGCTGAAGCAGCAGGGCATCCGGCTGGTGCCCATCATCGACGCGGGCGTGCGCATCGACCCGGAGGACCCCACCTGCACCGAGGGGCTGGAGAAGGGGTATTTCTGCACCAAAGCCGACGGCACCCCCTTTGTGGCTGCCGTGTGGCCCGGCAAGGCCTATTTTGCCGATTTTCTGCGCCCGGAAGTGCGGGACTGGTTCGGCCACCGCTACAAGGTGCTGACCGACTGCGGCATTGAGGGCTTCTGGAACGATATGAACGAACCCGCGCTGTTCTATTCGCCGGACAGGCTGCGGGCATTTCTGGACAGTATGGCTCAGCTGCGCGGGCAGGACAACATCGAACAGGAAGAGTTCTTCGGCAAGGTGGTGGGCGGTGCCATGGGCCTGATGAACAGCCCTGCCGACTACGCCAGCTTCTACCACGACCTGGCCGGGCAGCAGGTGCGGCACGACCGGGTGCACAATCTGTACGGCGGCAGCATGACCCGCGCTGCCGGGGAGGCCTTTGCCGACCTGCGCCCCGGCAGGCGCACCCTGCTGTACAGCCGTTCCAGCATCATTGGCAGCCACCGGTACGGCGGCATCTGGCTGGGCGACAACCATTCCAGCTGGGAACAACTGCTGGCCAACATTCAGATGATGCCCAGTGTGCAGATGTGCGGCTTTTTGTACACCGGTGCCGACCTGTGCGGTTTCGCGGGCGACACCACCCCGGACCTGGCCCTGCGCTGGCTGGAGTTTGGCCTGTTCACCCCGCTGATGCGCAACCATACCGGTGCCGGGACCCGCGAGCAGGAATATTTCCGCTTTGCCGACCAGCTGCCCGCCCTGCGGAAGATGCTGCGCCTGCGCTATGCCCTGCTGCCCTACCTGTACAGCGAGTTCATGAAGAGCGCCCTGGAGAATACCGGCTACTTCCGCCCGCTGGGCTTTGACTGGCCTGCAGACCCCGAAGCACGGGAGGTGCAGGACCAGCTGCTGCTGGGCGACGGCGTCATGCTGGCTCCGGTATACACCCAGAACGCCGCCGGGCGGCATGTCTACCTACCGGAGCCCATGCAGCTGTACCGTCTGCGCAGCGCCGAGGACTACGACACCGAGGCCCTGCCTGCAGGCCACCACTATGTGCACTGTGCCCTGAACGAAGTGCTGCTGTTCGTGCGGCCGGGTCATGCCGTGCCGCTGGCAAAGCCCGCTGCCTGCACCGCCGCGCTGGACGAGCAGCCCATTGCCCTGCTGACCTGCCCGGACGCCGACGGCCATGCCGCGTACCGCATGTACACCGATGACGGCGAGACGATGGATCCTGAACACGACGGGCACTGGACCGTACTGGACGCCTCTCACTGACCCAGTTTTCACAGCAGCCCCGGAACGTTTGCGGTTCTGGGGCTCTTGCGTTTTGCGGACGTCTGACGTATAATAGGCACTTGCGCCCGGCTTTCCGGGTACGATCTAAAATCAACCGATTCAGATATCAAAAACATTTCAAGGAGGCGTGTGACCCCATGACGCAAACCCGGGCAGACCGTTCCGCTGACCTGACCAGCGGCCCGATGCTGCAAAAGATCATTCTGTTTTCCATTCCGCTGGCTGCATCCAGCATTTTGCAGCTGCTGTTCAACGCGGCAGACGTTGTGGTGGTGGGCCGCTTTGCCGGCAGCACCGCGCTGGCTGCAGTCGGCTCCAACGGTTCCCTGATCAACCTGCTGGTGAACCTGTTCGTTGGGCTCTCGCTGGGCGCGAACGTCGTAGCTGCCCGCTGCTTTGGCGCAAAGGACGAGCACGGCATACAGGACACCGTGCACACCGCCGTGACGCTGGGCCTTACCAGCGGCGTACTGCTGGCCGTGGTGGGCTTTTTTGCCGCCCGCGGCCTGCTGGAGCTCATGAGCTGCCCGGAGGACGTGATCGACCTTTCCGCGCTGTACCTCAAAATTTATTTCATCGGCATGCCCATGAACATGCTGTACAACTTCAGCAGCGCTCTGCTGCGGGCCGTGGGCGACACCAAGCGCCCGCTGTACTGTCTGGCGGCGGCCGGTATCATCAATGTGGTGCTGAACCTTGTGTTCGTCATCGGCTTTTCCATGAGCGTGGCGGGCGTTGCGCTGGCCACCATCATCAGCGAGACAGTGTCGGCCTGCCTGGTCACCGCCATGCTGGTGCGGGAGAAGGGCGCGCTGCATCTGGACCTGCACAAGCTGGGCTTTCACGCCGGTGCCCTGAAGCAGATCCTGCTCATCGGCCTGCCGGCGGGCCTGCAGAGCACCGTGTTCAGCCTGTCCAATGTGGTGATCCAGTCCGCCATCAATTCCTTCGGCTCCACGGTCGTGGCCGGAAGCTCGGCATCGTCCAATCTGGAAGGCTTCGTCTACACGGCCATGAATGCCTTTGCACAGGCCGCCGTGACCTTTACCAGCCAGAACATGGGTGCACGCAAGTATCACAATCTGGACCGCGTAATGCGCAACTGCCTGCTGTGCGCCGTGGTCACCGGCATTCTTTTGGGCGGCGGTGCGGCACTGGCTGGTCGGCAGCTGCTGCACTTCTACTCCTCGGACGAGGCCGTGATCGCTGCCGGATACGAGCGGCTGTGGATCATCTGCGGCACCTACCTGCTGTGCGGCATCATGGACACACTGGCCAGCAGCCTGCGCGGCCTGGGTTACAGCGTGCTGCCCATGGTGGTGAGCCTGATCGGCAGCTGCCTGCTGCGTCTGGTGTGGATCGCCACCATCTTCCAGCTGAACCGCACCCCGTTCATGCTGTACATCAGCTACCCCATCAGCTGGGTTCTGACCGCCTCGGTGCATCTGATCTGCCTGCTGGTGGTACGGCGCAAGCTGCAGAAAAAGGGGCAGAACCTGCAGGCTGCATAATACTCCCTCCGTCATCGCTGTGCGATGCCAGCTCCCTCAGAGAGGGAGCCTTATCTCGCGGCGGTCAGCTTCCAGCCTGCACCGACCACATTGTATACCACAAAGAGCTGCTGCACGATGAAATGCAGCAGCTCTTTTCTTTTTACAGCTCCTTTGCCAGCAGGTAGCGGTCGAACCCACCGTACATTTCGCGGCGGGCACGGATGGTGAACCCGCAGGCCAGGGCGTTGCTCAGACTGTAGGGGTTGGCCGGACTGACCGTGGCTCCCAGGTGCATGATGCTCTCCGGCAGAAGCGGCAGGGCGGCTTCCAGCATGCGGCGCTGCAGGCCGTTGCCCCGCCAGTCCGGGTGCACCACAGCGCTGTCGGCATTGGCCCAATGGGGCCACTCGGCCTGCGGCACACCCAGAAAAGCCGCATAGTTATGCGGGCTCTGGCCGCAGTAATGGAAGGTCAGGTACGCCCCCAGCCGACTGCCCTGCCACACCCCGATGCACAGGCTGTCGGTGATATATCCGGTGATATGTTCCAGCGTGTCGGTAACAAACCACTCCGGGTGCGGCATGGCGGCGTGCACCTCGTTTTGCAGCGCATACACCGCCGGGGCTTCGTCCGGTGTGCAGCGCCGCAGGGTGACCGCCTGCTGTGTCGGATGGCCGCAGACTTTGTGCAGAACGAGTTCCATGATTGCAATGCCCTCCAAAATAAAATCGTACTTTTTCTTTGTTTCCAGTATAAATGCCGCTTTTCTAAATGTCAATTTATGTTATAATAGAAGCAAAGGGCTTTGGGGCAGTGCATCATGCGGCCTGCAGGGTCTTTTGAAGTCCCGGCGGCCTGCCCGCCTGTGAACGGAGGAACCGAAATGAAGGAATCTACTCTTGCCGCCTCCAGCCGACTGGGCGGTGCCGTGATCAGCGACCGGGTAGTCGCCAGCCTGCTGGACGAACTGCGCACCGGGCGCTATGCCCATGCAGACCGCCTGCCTGCGGAGGTGGATCTTGCCGCCGAACTGGGGGTAAGCCGCACCGTGATCCGGGACGCTCTGAGCGAAATGGAGCGTGCAGGCTATGTAGAGCGGGTGCGCGGCATCGGCACGGTGGTGAACCGTTCGGTGTTGGGCCTGCGCAGCCGTCTGGACCAGAAGCTGGAATATTACCCGCTGATCCGCAGCTTTGGCAGCTACCCCCATGCCGACGGCATTCAGGTGTTTCCCATCCGGGCGGGGGATGAGCTGGCCCATAATCTGGACATCGAACCCGGCGACGAGGTGATCTGCATCAAAAAGCGCATCCTTGCCGACACCACCCCGGTGATCTACTCCATCGACTACCTGCCCCGCGCCCTGTTTGGGAACCGGGACTACACCC
>OGIU01000619.1_pt1 | contig 19965 bp, 18 predicted proteins | sample 1571791 | NCBI WGS metagenome assembly OGIU01 (sample SAMEA2582104, study PRJEB24529) | metagenome | biome: Human gut stool | place: China | collected 2011
TTTTTCGGTTGGCTGGTCTTCATACAGCAGATGGTATGCCTGATCCCGCCTTGCGATGATGGTGTGGCGGTTGTCCGATGCATATGGACGCTTGTCTCACGAGGTAGAAAACGAGGCATTGGATGGAAAGAGACTCGTTGAATCCGGTGCCGATGCCTCGAGATGGGACAGACGGAGTTTCTACCTGAAGGATTTCGATGCCGGTGGCGTCATCAACAATAGTGTAGTGTGTGCAGGAACGAGGGACAGAAAATTCCTCCCGTCAGACAAGCCGACAAGCCGGTCGTATCGCATTGGCTCTCCAACGTCCACACTCCGGTCCGACCCGACATTGAGATCGGGAGTGTCAGGAGTATCATGACGGCCATGGTCGCAAGGATACGCATTTTCCCTCCTTCGGGTGGGCACAGTGATGATTGGAGATATCGCTTTTCCCTCAGAGCAGGCTGGATGACAGGACGACCATCGCCACGACGTACGGACGGGCGGGACGCGCATGAGTGCCGCCGACATCCACCTTGTCATAGGAGGGACGGCATGAGACGGGCACGCAAGTCAATTAAGATGATAGCCAATGCGATTGTGATCCGCCCACAGCACCATACCGTCTGGGACAGCATCCGATGAATGACATCCATGATGAGCTTCCTGCATCGCTCGGTACAAGGCGAGGAATGGGAACCTCCCAGCCGATAGATGGAGGCCGCTTCCCCACTCATTGAACGTGAAACGGTGAGCGATTCGTCGGACCATCTCCCCTGATGAACACATCCTGACCTCCCAAACAAGACTCCGTCCCATCGCTGTGTACGAGACGATGGTGCTAAGCGTATCGCCGGATAATGGGCCGTCGCTGGCTTCTGTCCCCATTTTTGGGGACAGAAGCCAGCGACGGCCCATAGACCACATCTATCATTGAAGGTGCCTCGTTCTCAATGATGAGGAGAACTAATAAAACATGTTGTGATGTCATGCAATGTTGCGTGGCACCACAAGAAGAAAGGAATGCGATCATGAAAAAAGCGAGGAGGCTTATTGCGGTAATGGCTGCGATTATAACCGCCATAGCCTTGTCCCCGCCGGCGGTGGCGGCAGAATCGGCGGGTGTCGGCTCGCTGTCATCTACGCTGGCGATCATTCCTGCTGTAGATGGTACCCGCACTCTCAAGTCCGACGGCGTGAACATCTATGCGAACCTGTTGCCGGGTGACACGTTCATCATCAAAGATGGCACCGCCACTCTCGCCAACGACAAGGGGACGGATATCGCATCCGTTACGGTCAATCTGCCCGCCGGCAGAAAGCTAATTTACGATCAGACCACGAAAACACTGAAAATGACGGTGGTGAGATCTGCTGGTGTGATGCTTCGCCGTAGGAACTGCACCAACGATAAGTGGGTTAAATGGATTGTCCGTGTGTTCGGCAACGGATTCGTATGCACTCCAGCAACACTTGCGGCCGCAGGACTTACCGGACCTGTGGCCGCAGCTTTCATTGCTTCAGGCTGTGCTGGAGGAGTGGAGGCACTAGTCACTATGATGTCATGCTAAGGAGTTGATATGGGTCGCATACGCGAACTGGTCCGCAGGGTCGGCGAGGCGAACCGTAAGCCGGTCGGGAACTCGTCGTTCAACGGGCACGGCCTGAGCGCGATGCTTACGGTCATCTATGGGAGCGGGATGGTGTTCCAGTCCATCCGTGAAAAGGACCTCGTCATGCTGTCCGCGTCGTTGCTGGTGGCGTTCGCGATCCTCCTGGCCTCGGAATACGGCCTGTACCGCGTCACGGACCCCGCCCTGACGAGAGCCGGCCGCAGGCGTGTCTCCTGCGTGCTGCTGGCACTCGCCCTCATCATGCTCGTCGTCTTGATCTGCCTCGTCCTGCATTGAAAGCCGTTGTGGGATGCCTCGTCGAGGGCGTTCCGCAACGAATCCGCAATCGATGATTCCATGAAAGGAAGGACTCATCATGAAAAGGCAGACGGCGTTGTACATGCTTGAATGGTTCGTCTACACCGTTGTGGCGGTCGGATTCGCCGCGGCGGTCTGGCTGATGCCGGCCGGCGGCGCGGCCTGGATGGTCGTGTGGATCATGCTGGGACTGTGTGCGGTCCCGTTGGTGCATGTGGTGCGCTATTACCCGTTCTGGAGCATCGTCGTGTCGGTCGTCACGCACCTGCTGGTCTGGCTTTCCCTAGGGATGGGCAGGCATGGGTGGTTTATGGGCGGCTGGCTGAACCCACGGACGCTGGGATGGGTCCAGGATGCCCTCTGTCTCGTCTACGTGGTCATTCTCGCGGCCGCATGGCGGAAGGACCCGGGCGTAGGATGGAAGACGCCATCCGGGTCTTTCCGCCCCTGATGCCGACATGGCAGGGAACTGATTGGCGACGGACTTGGGGTCGTCTTTTTCTCTGCAGATTGTGGGGTAGCGATTATGAAGGCCATCTGGTTCAAGGAGTTCCGCCTGTACACGTCGTTTGACAGGGCTTTGTGGTGTGCGCTGATCTGGCCGTTCATATTGGCCCTGAACCCGCTCTTCTTGGAGGCGGGGGAGTCGTTGTCCACCGCGATGACCGACGCGCCCGGGTTCGCCCTGCTTTTCTCGCTCTGCGTGGATTACACCACGTACGACGACTACCGGTCAGGGGTGTTCGAGCTGATCGTGCAGGCCGGCCTGCCGCTGCGCGAATATCTGACCGCGAAACTCTGGTTCTATGAGGCGGTCTCATCGGCGTTCCTGCTGGTATCCCTGGTGGCGGGACTGGCCGTGGACCATTGGCGGCCATCCGACATGCCCGTGACGGTGATGCAGCTTTTTATGGCGTTCGTGCTGAACGGGGCGTGGGCCGCGTTGGGTACGCAACTGGCGATATGCCTACGTCTGCTGAACCCGGATTCGGCGTTGTACCTTACGCCGCTGGCACTCGCCCTGCCCGTGTTCGCCAATGTCGCCCTGTGGCATCTCGTGGATCCGGTGCTCGCCCTGACGGTCTCGTCCATCGTGGCCGCATTATGCGGCGCGGGCGCTTTCGCCATCACGACGCGCGTGCTCCGTGGCAGATTCATCCTGACCTTGCGGTCGGATGCGGGACGATACGGCCATGGGATGGCGTTGGAGGGTATGTCCGTCGCGGTGGAACATGTCACGTTCGGGTACGGCAGGCGCCAAACCGTGCTGGATGACGTTTCCTTCACGGTTCCCCAAGGCCAGTCGGTGGCCATCCTCGGCTATAACGGCGTGGGCAAGACGACGTTGTTCAAACTCATTACGGGACTGTTGCGTCCACGAAGCGGACGCTGCGTCATCAACGGCATGCTCGTACCGTCGATGCGGGATGTGTTCCTGATGACGGAGCATGCGAATCTCATCAGTGCGATGAGCGTCCGGGACAATATCAGGTTCCGTGGCCTGCTGTTCGATCCGGATGGCACGGGAGGCATGGATCCCTCCCGGCTCGGCGGGGAACCGTTGGTGCTGGCGTTCGAACTGGGTCCGTTCCTCGATACGAGGGTGTCCAGGCTGTCCAGCGGCATGCGCGGGCGTGCCGGTCTGGTGGCGGGCATGCTGTTCGACCCTCACGTCATCATGCTGGACGAGCCGACCAATTCGATCGATCCGATCACCCGGGATCTGCTGATCGACTACGTCAACCGGCTGCATGCCTGTGGGCGAACCATCCTGACCGTTACGCACGACTTGGAATACTGCTGGAAGACCATGGACCGTGCCGTCATCCTTGACGACCGCCGCATCGCCGGGGATGTCATGCTCGCCGATATTCCCGACTATGAGACGTTCACCCATATCGCCACGCTGGGGCATGATCGGCGGACCGTCGACTTCGGACTGGAACGCCAGATGGCGCGAAGCGAAGAATGATCTCTTTTGCATCCGGGACCGAGATCTCCGTAACGCACCGGTAACAGTGGATGAGCATGTTGGGCGTTCACTCGCTTCCCTGGTCCTTGATGCTCTTCGATGTCCCACGGCCGGTCCTTACATGCGTTGTGGGGGTGTGCCTGCGTACGCGGACACACCCCCACAACGGATGAGGAGCGTATGGTGTTCAGTTCGTGCGACGGCGCACGAGAACAAGGGCTCCGCCTGCCACAAGGGCGATTACGGCCACGATCGCGAGGATGGTGACGTTGCTGCCGGTATTCGACAGGTTCTTGACCTGTGGTTGGGTGGTGGTCACCTTGGACGGCTTCTGCGGCGTCTTCTCCAGAGGCTTCACCGGAGCGTTCTGCGCAGGTGTGCTCGGCTGAGACGGCGTGCTCGGCGTGCTCGGCGTGCTCGGCTGAGTCGGAGTCGTCGGCTGAGACGGCGTCGGGGCCTGGGTCTTCTGGCCGACCATGATCAGGTTGACCGGCGGGGTGGCCTGATGGAATTCGGTAGCCAGCAGATTCTGATATTGATCGTTGGATGTCTTGTAGATGTCCAGGGTCTGTCCCGAAGGAATGTTCGCCGTGCTGTCAACCAGCGCTTGAACGGCGTCGGAATAGGGATGCGGCACGACCGGACGGGAGTCGGTGTAGTACCAGATCGCATACTGAGTCGCCTCCGCGAACTCCAGATCGCTCAGATTGTACTTCTGTTGGATACCTGCTTTGTTATTCGGATAGCCGTTGTACAGCACGCGCAGCACGTCCTGATACAGGTCGGTGCCGGGGCGTGCGCGCTGGGCGAGCTGGCTGAACGCGGTGGCTGAGCCTTCGACCCTCGTGTAGTCCAGTCCGCTCGTCGGGCTGGACTTCCGCAGGTTGAAGCAGTACACGGGGGAGACCGTCTTGGAGGCGTCCTTCGACACGAGCGCGCCCGAAGTCAACGAGCTTTGTGTAGTGAAGGAATAGTCCGTCGGGGCGGGATTTTCGGGAGCCTTGACGGTGAACGTCTGGTCGGCCGCCTTGTCGTATCCTTCAGGGGCCGTGGTCTCCGTGAGCGTGTAGTCGCCTGCGGGCAGGTCGGCGGTGTGCACGGTGCCGTCTGAGGTCCATTCGGCGTCGATAACGTCCGCGCCATTGGCGTCCTTATGGGAGATGCGCAGTTGCGCGCCCTTGAGCGCGGTGCCGTCGGCGTCGACCTTCGACACCTGTACCGGCACGGTCGGGACGGAGCCGCCATCCGCATATGCCAGAGCCGGGGGGAATACGCTCACGACCATAATCGCCACTGTTGCAATCAGAGCCGATAGAGCGGATGGGATGTGTATTCGATTGTTGGTTGTTCTCATAGTACCCTCTCTTGATTCAATCGCGAGCGGTGCGGGAAGCCGTTGAATCGGATTTTTTCCTAAACCAACGAGATAATCTCGCATCTCTCGCCTTTCTCAGGGTACATATGTGTACAATTTCTCCCCCGAGCCCCTGTTTTGTGAACGCGAGCTGAAAGGTTGCGTCAGGTACCGGATGAAATTCCTGACAGATTCCTTCTATCTGTCAAGAATTTCCGTGTGAGGAAAAGCAGTGAAAGACTGATTGTATGCCGACTACGTTCGGTCATCGACCTATACAAACCGATTGGGTCGTCGGCGAAGCTTCTCCCCAGCGTCGGAGCGGTGCAAGAGGTTCTTTGTACAGGGATGTTTAGGGGTATCATACGGCCCGTCGTATCGAGAGCGGTATTCCTATAATTCTTCGTTCAATTCGTGACCGCTCTTCTTGCAGGCCGCTCCTTTATCTATGCCGTCTCATATATATCAGTGGTCTCCGGATCGAAAAGACATGGGTGGGAGTAGTATCTTGCCCTGTTGTCCGCTTAGAGCGGAATCGCAATTTAATCTTGTGTCAATACGAGAAGAAGCAATAAGAGGAAGACGAAGTGGAATACTCACTCTTTATCAAACTCGCCGCTGAATTCGTCGGTACCGCCGTACTGATGGTCTTCGGCAACGGCGCTGTCGCCAATGCGGAGCTGAAGAACACCAAGGGCTATCATGCCGGCTGGCTGAACATCGCGATGGGCTACGGTTTCGGCGTCATGTTCCCGGTGCTGATGTTCGGTGGCGTTTCCGGTGCGCACATCAACCCGGCCATGACCCTCGCCCAGGCCATCAACGGCATGTTCCCGTGGGGCCAGGTGCTGCCGTACATCATCGCCCAGCTGCTAGGTGCCGTTGTCGGTCAGCTCATCGTGTACATCACCTACTGGCCGCATTACAAGGATACTGAAGATGCCAACGCCATTCTCGGCACCTTCTGCACCACCGATGCTCACAACGACCGCGTCAACTACTTCGTCAACGAGTTCTTCGGCACCCTCATGCTGGTGCTTGGCGCACTGTGCTGCCTCGAAATGCCGTGGGGCAAGGAAGATCACGCCGCCGCAGCCATCGTGGTCGGCTTCATCGTGTGGGGCCTTGTGACCTCCATGGGTGGCCCGACCGGCCCTGGTCTGAACCCGGCCCGCGATCTTATGCCTCGACTGCTGCACGCCATTCTGCCGATTCCGCACAAGGGGTCCTCCCGTTGGGGTGAGGCCTGGATTCCGGTTGTGGCTCCGATTGCCGGTGCGATCGTAGGCGCATTCCTCTTTAAGTCGCTGTTCGCCTGATGTACAGCTATGCTTGAGGTCCGTGGATATTTTCCGCGGACCTTCGCATATTGTGGGAAGGAGCCATGGTGCGATTCATACGGTATGTGCTACGTGCGCTGAATCCGAAGACGGCCGTGATGATGGATTCGCGGCAGGTGTTTCGCATTCGCCGCTGGACGGTGGCCTGCGTGCTTGCGATTCTGGTCATTGCGATGGTGTCCTGCAGTGTGCACGGGATGAAGGCGCATGCGCAACGGGCTGCGCAGGCCTCGCAGTCGACGACGACCGGCAAGACGACGGCGAAACGGCAGCATTCCAAGAACGATGCGACTGCCGAACGGTCGAACGAATCGCAAGACGATGACAATGCTGAGGATTCGGTACAGGCTGAGTTGCAGCATCAATCGGCACCGCTGACCGATGACCAGAGGAACGAGATTCTCGCCAAGGCCCAGCAGACGGCACGGGATAACGGCCATGAACCCACGCAGTACACCTATTGCGTAGCGGAGAAGGGTGATGTCGGTTCGCTCGATGACTTCTCCAATGCCGTCTACCGTATTCTCAACGATGAGCGCGGATGGCCGCGTGCCGGTGCTACGTTCGTGCAGGGCGCGGAAGGAAACTGTGACTTCAATATCGTGCTTTCCGAAGCGCAATATATGACCACGTTTTCGTCGGGTTGCTCCACCGAATACAGTTGCCGTGTGGGCGAGAACGTGATCATCAACGACGATCGCTGGAATGGCGGCACGGATGCCTGGCTTTCCGCAGGCGGGAACATGGCGAGATACCGCGTAATGGTGATCAATCATGAAGTGGGGCATCGACTTGGTCATACCGATAATGAGACGCCGTGCGCCGGTGCCGGGCAGTCTGCGCCGCTGATGCAGGAACAGTCCATGCATCTGGACGGATGCACGACCAACGAATATCCGCTCGATAATGAGCTGTGGATCAGATAGCGACCATCGTGCCGTTAGAGACCGAAATAGGTGTTGAATGCCTGCGGGTCAAGGGAACGGTCGGCGGTGTCGGTTCTGACCTTGGCCCAGCTGAATTCGGTCAGGGCCTCTTGGACGCTCATGGGTTGCGGATGCGTGGAATGCGGATCGCCTTGGAGCCCGAGCAGCCAGGCGCAGTATCCGATGACTCGTTCGGGTGTGACGCCATGCTTGCGAAGGATGCCCATGTCCAGTGATTTTTCGCGCTTGGCAAGTCGTTGCCCGCTCGCATTGTCGATGAGGGGGAGATGGGCGTAAGAGTAGTCGGTGGAGCCGGTGAGGGCTTGCCGGATCCATATCTGCAGGGCGTTGGAGCGTAGCAGATCACGTCCACGAACGATGTCGTCGACGCCCATGGCAAGATCGTCTACGACGACCACCAGCTGGTAGGAGAACAGGCCGTCGGCCCGGCGAACGACCGAGTCGCCGATTTCGCGGGTCACATTGAATTCCTGATGGCCGAATACACGGTCTTCAAACGCAATCGTCGAATTCGAAGCGGGCATGGCGATACGTAGGGAATGCCGCCTGCCCTGCGCAAGCCGTGCGCGTACTTCGTCCGGATTCGTCTCGGCGAGCCTGCGGCAGGTGCCGGGGTAGATCATGAAACGGTCGCCTTCCTGCGGTGCTGAAGCCGCGCGAATGTCCGCGCGTGAGCAGAAGCAGGGGTAGATCAACGGCGTTGCGTTTCCGGTGGTGTCTGCGGTGACGGCTCCCGAATCGTCGATGGTGAGACGCTGCAAGGTGCGCAGGGCATCTTCATACAGAGGGTGTCGGGCGGATTGATATACGGGCGCGCCGTCCCAGTCAAGGCCGAGCCATTGCAGGTCGTCCATGATGAGGTCGGCCGCTCTGGGGACGACGCGTGGTTCGTCGATGTCTTCGATGCGCAGGTAGATCGCGTCGTTGCTGCTGCGTGCGGAAAGCCATGCACCCAGCATCGCGTAGATGTTGCCGATGTGCATGCGGCCTGACGGCGTCGGAGCGAAACGGCCTGGCATCGTACCTCCTTGAGTGGTTGGTCATACAGGACTCTACCTTCTCCTCCGGAAAGGAAGCGATTCACATAAGGGGTGAGATGGGGTGAATTGTATGATAAAGCGTTGAATCGATTGTGTGATATAGCTTACACGAGGTTTAGCGCGTAGCGATACGGGTGGTTTTGCCCCCGTCATTTTCGAGTTTCTGATGATAGGGTGAACCGTCCAGAGCACGTAAGCCGTATCCATGTCGCGCGGCGCGTAAGCGGAGTCAACGGTAATGACAATGTGAAAGTGGGTGGAACATGACGAGAAGACGATTCAGTCAGACGGAAGTCGAATACCTACGGTCGCTGCCGGCGGTCGAGGCGGTTACGGAAAATCGCATCACGTATTCGCATGATTTCCAAGTCAGTTGCATGAGTCGTTATCTACAGGGTGAGCGACCGAGCGTGATTTTTACGTCGGCCGGCCTGAGCCCCATGATTGTCGGGCATAAGCGTGTGGAACGCAATATCGCGCGTTGGAAGCATGATGATGAGATCATGAACGAGGCCAAACGGCCGGGTGCGATGGCCGTGATGCCGACCGATGCGCGTAACCGCCTCATCACCATGCAAATGGGGCAGATCCAGTCGCTGACCTGCCAGGTGATCGCGTTGCGGCAGCGTGTCGGGGAGCTTGAGCAACGGTTCGAAACCATCAAATCCTGAGTCGTGGAAACATTCGTGCAATGCAGCAACATGCTGACAAGGACTGAGTGCCTACTAGACAATCAGAAACCCAAGGGGGTTAACCCCTCGAAATTTTCCTCGAAATGTCTCAAATTATGGAATATGCCATAACAATCAAGGCATTTTGAGTCATAAAGAAACTACAGACGGAGTCTTGAAGTCCCCCTTCTACTGTCGTCTGATGTTAGCCCGTACGACTATTGCCGACCGCTTTATCGCTTCACTTCAGGCCGGCTCGTACGGGCTTCTTCATACCCTAGGGAAAGGGATCGGGAATCCGACGTTAAGGGGCGATGAGATGACTGCTTATATGGACCACAAAAACCTTGCCAATGAGGTGATCGATGCGGCGCGCGCACAGGAGATTACGGACGGCGTGCATCGTGTGCTGGACCGTGTCGCCACCGCCGAAGCCCAAGCCGGTCGCGAAGTCGGTTCGGTGAAACTGCTGGCAGCCACGAAGACGCGTGACGTCGGCGAAATCATGACCGCGATCGACGCCGGGGTGCGCATGATCGGAGAGAATCGTCCGCAGGAAGTGATGGCAAAGGCCGAAGGATTGCTGAAGCAGTGCGCGCAACGCGGCTTTACGTTAGGGGCGGCCACTGCCGAGGCGGTTGCCGGCGGCGCGGTTGCCGGCGATGCGGACGGTACGCATATTCCGTTCCATCTGATCGGTCAACTGCAAAGCAACAAGATCGGCAAAGTGTTGCCGGTGATCAACACGATCGAGTCGGTGGATTCGGTCGATTTGGCGGAGAAGATTTCGCGCAGGGCCGTCGCGCGCGGCATTACGGTCGGCGTGCTGCTGGAGGTGAATGAGTCCGGCGAGGCGTCGAAGTCAGGTTGCGATCCGGCGCATGCCATCCGCATCGCACAGAAGATAGGCACGTTGGATGGCCTCGAATTGCAAGGTCTGATGACGATTGGCGCGCATGTCGACGATGAGACCACGATTCGCAAATGCTTCGTGCATCTGCGCAAGACGCGCGATCTGATCCTTGCGTCCAAGACGCCGGGAACCGAACACTGCCTGGAACTGTCGATGGGCATGACCGGCGATATGGAGCTCGCCATCGCCGAAGGCTCTACCATTGTGCGCGTCGGCACCGCCATCTTCGGCGAGCGCGCGTTCATCTAGCGTCGGCCCATACGTTCCTGCCTGCGGGAATGATCATGGACCCCTCCAATAGGGGGCATGGATTGCAGGGGTGGTGATGCGAAGATTGTTGCGTTCGAAGGAGATGCATGATGCTTCGCAGAGTCAGCGTGCGGCGAGAGGTGTCTCGGGCCGTTGCCCTCCGGTGGGAGCCTGTGGCGTTTGCTGAGGTGGTTGACGTATCGGATGTGGTGCGTCGGCGTCGCATGCGGCTCGTGCAGTTCGTGGTGATGCGTGCGCTTGCGGCGCTGTTGATCGCATCGGCCTTATGCGTAGGCTTGTTTCCGGTGGTCATGCAGGTGCGATCGGCGCGGAGTCTGTCGAATACTTCCGATGCGGTGGCGAAAACGGTTGCGGGCTGGCCGTACCCGCAGGCTGAGGACCGGCTTGCCGATGCCCGCGCCTATAACGCACGTCTTGCCAAGGAAGGGCAGCCGATTCTTGGTGAGGCCGTGGATCCTTTCGCGTCGGCCGCGGGCGTTTCGCAGAGTTCCGGTAACGGGGATTCCGTCTCCAGTCAGGATGAGGAGTATCAGGGTCTGCTTGATTCCGGCTCCGGCATTATGGGAACCTTGTCGATTCCCAAAATCAGCGTGAAACTGCCGATTTATCATGGTACGTCGGAGCAGGCGCTCGCCAAGGGTGCCGGGCATTTGTATGGTACGAGCCTGCCGGTCGGTGGCACGAACACGCATGCGGTGATCACCGGGCATCGTGGTCTGGTCGAGGCGATGATGTTCACCCGCCTTGACGAGATGAAGCAGGGTGATTTCATGTATGTCGAGGTGATGGGTGAAACCCTTGGCTACCAGGTGGATCGCATCGGCGTGATTGATCCGAATGACACATCACGTCTCACAATCGAGCCGGGGGAGGATCGTCTGACCTTGATGACTTGCACGCCGTATGGCATCAATACCCAGCGGCTGCTGGTTTCGGGGCATCGTGTGTCGATTCCCATGCCCGCACCCGACCCGACCGACCTGCATGATGCGCGCAGCATCGGACTGTGGGTGGGTGTCGGCGTTCTGGTTGGCGGCATGGTGTCGTGCTTCATCGTGCTCAGACTGATTCGTCCGAAGCGTAGGATCATGCGTCATGCCGAATGCTGGCCGTCTCGTGGTTGAGCGGCGGATGATCATCATGTCGCGACCATGGTGGTTTCGATGCGTCGCAACCGGCATGGGGCTTTTGCGCGCCTCCTTGAAAGAGGATGTTTTCACGTCTTGAAGAGGTTGCCAAAGAGGGTATGGTCTTGTTGGAATTCCAACGATTTTCGATGATGTCAGTGGTTGGAGGCTCCCCCTAGGAGGGTGTATGCGCCGCAGGGCTTTCTTCCCTACAGTCCGTTTCATAAGGCACGTGACGGAGCCGGCCTTACGCGTCGAGACGAAGAGATGGACATGCTATGAAGAGAATCAAGGATCTGCTTGCCGGCTTGAGCGACCGACATCGCAAGGATCTTGGAAAGAAGCTCATGGCCATGGCGGCTACCTTCGCAATGCTGGGTGGCATGGCCGGTGCAAGTACGATGGCATTGGCCGATGACGCCGATGCGGCGGCGGCCGAACAGGTCGCGACGGCTTCCGCGAGCAGTGCATCGAACGATGTATCCGAGGCTGCTCCGGCAGCGGAATCCACCCCGTCCGAGAATGTATCCGAAGGGTCCGAAAATCCTGCGGCTGAGGGCGCACCCGCGGAGCAATCCACGGAACGGCCTGTGGAACAGCTCGTGAAACAATCTGAAGAGCAGAAGGCCGGATCAGCCGACGAGCCTGTTATGGAACTTGCCACTCCGTCGGAAGCGCAACCCGCGACGGCCTCCGCAACGCCAACCCAGAAACCAACGGGAACCGAGAACCCTACGACCGTTGAGCGGTCGGTTCAATCGGATGACGATGATGCCGATACCGTGGCGAATCAGAACGAAGCGAAAGACGACGAAACTAAGGATAATGCCGATAAGACGGTGCGTCTTGGTATTGCGTCGTACCGGGGCATGCTGAAGTCCGCTTCCTCGGGATTGTCGACGCCGGAGCATACCAAGAGCATCGAATACCAAGGCAATGGCGCCTACACACTCAAACTTGACGTAATCGGCAAGGACGCCTCCACCTCCACCACGGACACCACCCCGATAGACATCGCCTTGGTGCTGGATGTGTCCGGTTCCATGAACGATGATTTTGGCGGTAGAGGCTCTCCATCGAAGATTAGCGCTTTGAAGACGGCTGTGAATTCTTTTCTGGATGAGACGGCCAAGACCAACGACACGATTGAGGACGATAACGATAAAGTAAAAGTTTCCCTAGTGAAATATGCCAACCAAATCGGGACCGCGACAGGCGCTGATGGTTGTCGAATAAGCAATTCCAGGCAATCCGACACGGGTAACTGCACACAGATTGTACAGGAGCTTACGACGGATGCTGGCTTGCTGAAGACAAGCGTCAATGGTTTGCAGGCGGCTGGCGCAACGTATGCCGATGCTGCAATGGAGGTTGCACAACAGGCGCTTGCCGGCGGCCGTGCCGGAGCGAAGAAATACGTGATTTTCTTCACTGATGGCGAGCCTAATCATTGGAGTGGTTTTGATGACGACGTTGCGAATGCCGCCATCAAAAAATCCCAGGAACTGAAGAATGCCGGCACCACGGTGTACTCCATCGGCATTTTCGATGGCGCGAATCCGTCGGCGAGCGTATCGTCCGCCAGCAACGCCAATAAGTTCATGTACGGCATTTCGAGCAATTATCCGAATCTGGGCGACCGAGCCTCCGGCGACTACTACTATTCGGCCTCCAGCGCCACGCAGCTGGCACAGATCTTCAACGATATCCAGAAGACCATCACCGAAAAGCACGTGTATACGGGCGTCTCCATCACCGACGAACTGTCGGAATATGCCAAGCAGAGCGGCATCGCCTACGACAAATCCACTGCGAGAACGTTCGATGGCAAGACGTTCTACAAGGTAACGAGCGGTGTTACGCTGAACGTCACCGGTGGCAAGGCCGGCGAAACCGCTCCGGTACTCGATACGGATTACGCGTTGTGGTACAGCGAAGACGGCAACGGCATCGTCAGGGCCGAATTCAACGAATCGTACGAGCTCAAGGACGGCATGACATATACGCTGTCGTACAACGTGGAGCCGACCGACTCCGCTTATCAGACATATGCGAAGACCGGCTATGACGCGACGGGCGATGCCGATACCGGAGCCACTTCGGCAGGCAAGGCCGGCTTCAGGTCCAACAAGACGGCCCAAGTCTGCTACACCACCGACGACAGGTCGAGTTGCGCGAATTACCGGCATCCGGTACTGCAGATACCGGTCGCCAACGTCGCAGTGACCAAGGAATGGCCCGATGTGCAACCTGTCGACGGTACGGAAGTGCAGATGCACCTCAAAGGCTACGACGATGCGGTCGACCTCACAGTGACGTTGAACGCCGACAATCAATGGAACGACAGTTTCGTCAAACTTGCGCCAGGCGAATACACGCTTACCGAAGACGCGGTCGACGGCTACACCCAAGTCGGCGACGCGAACGTCACGGTGACGATCGATAAGAATGAGCTGTGGGCGCTCGCCGACAAGAACGCCGACCTGCAGAAGCCGCTGAAAACCTACGAATGCACGGTACGGAATCAACGCAACACGGTTACGCTGCAAGACGGCGTGAAGCTCAGCAAGAAGACCCAGGGCAACGACTATGCGGAATCCTTCGACTTCGAACTGACCGACATCACGTCGGACACGCAGAAGGCGCAGAACACCGGTGCCATGCTGAAAGGTCTCGAAGGCGGCAAGCAGACGACTTCGATCGGCAACCTGCAAGCGAATATCTCCAAGCCGGGTGCATTCACCGTCGATTCCGCAGGTGATCCGTTGACATTCTCGACTCCGCTGAACGACGGTGCCGACACCTACACCTTCAAGGTGGTGGAGGTACAGCCTGCGGCCAGGCACGGTTGGCGTTTTGACAAGTCCGAATATCACGTCACCGTCACCGTCGCCAAGAATGCGGCCGGCCAATACGAGGCGAAGGTGACGCAGGTCGTGCAGGTCAAGGATTGCGATGGCCGGGGCATCGCAGCCGACAAACAACAGCCGGCCGACGATCTGACGGCTGCGTTCGTCAATCGCTATATCTCGGTTGCGACGCTCCCTGCGGCAGGTGACCTCACCGGTCGACAGTGGCTGCTCATTGGTGGCTGTTTCGGTCTGATCGCCGTCGTGGCGGGAATCATCGTCTCCATCTGGAGCGGCAAGAAACGGTTGTACTGATGGGGGTGATGGCAGCAACCAATGACTGAACGGACGCATCCGGCCGAGCCGATGGTGCCCCGGCCGGACACGAATCCTGATAACGCACAACATTCGAATCAATGGTGAACACCCAAGCAACAATTACAAGGAAGAGAGGTTTCTCATCATGAACGCGAGGAAGCTTTTTGCAAGCGTGGCCGCCGCGGCGACGCTGCTGGCCGGCATGGCCCTAGGCGCTGCGAGCGCACAGGCCGATCCGACGACCGCAGCCGAAATCACCGTGACGAACGCGGCCGCGGGTTCCGAGTTCAAGGCATACAAGTTCGCCGAATTCGCCGATCCGCAGGGTACCGCGCCGACCATGAGCAAGGTGCAGGTCAACACCGTCGATGCGGCGAAGACCGCCGTTGAGGCTGCGGCGAAGAGTGCGGGCGGCGTGAGTGAGATTCCGGACCCGTACAAGGACAATCCGGCCGCGTACGTGGCGACATTCACCGACGCACAACTGCGCGCATTCGCTGACGCCTTGGTCGTTTCCGGACTGACCCCGACCGATACGAAGACCGCTGCGCTTGAAGCGTCGACGGTTACCTTGAACGTGACCGAAGGCTGGTATCTGATTACCGACACGAACGGCGTGCCTACGGTCGTGGCCACGCAGGTGACCGCCAACGGCGCAACCTACACCAAGTTCGTCCGCAAGTCTGGTGATCCGCTGACCCTCGGTACCGTCGTGGCGAAGTCGAACACGCCGCCGACCCCGGGAAAGACCGCCGAAGAGAAGGCCCAGGCCATGGGCGTCGGCAGTGTCGCGAACTACACCATCCAGGTCAAGCTGCCGAACATGCTGGGTAAGACCGATCCGATGTTCAAGATCATGGATAAGCCGGGCGTGGGCCTGACCGTCAATAATGACATCAAGGTGTACGTCGAAGGCGGTTCCTCCACGATCACCGTCGATGGCGAGACGGTTAACGTAACCGAGATCCCGGCTGACAACAACTACGTGGTCAGTGGTTTCACCGCTAACGAGCTCAAGGGCAACGGCACGGACCAGTTCACGGTCGATCTGAGCAACTATGCGGCCAGCGAGGCCGGCCTCGCGAATGCGGGCAAGACCATCTACGTGCAGTACACCGGCGTAATCAACGAAGAAGTCAAGGAAAGCGAGACGGTGACCAATACGCCAACCGTGGCCACCGACCCGGACACCTCGACGGACGGCGATGAGGTCGAACTCATCACCGGTAAGTTCGAATTCACCAAGATCGGCGTCGGCGATGAAGAGAACGCTCTGGAAGGCGTGACCTTCAATGTGAAGGACGCGCGAGGCAACACCCTTACGTTCGTGCCTACCGACAACGGCTACATGCTGAGCACCGCCGCCACCGCCTCAGCCGACATCAAGTCCGACGCAAACGGCAAGGTCAAGGTGTTCGCCCTGCCGGAAGGCACCTATACCGTCAAGGAAACCGCGACCCGCGAAGATCTGAACTATTCCAAGCAGTTCCTGGCGGAATTCAACATCAAGGTCTCCATCAACCAGAACGCCAAGAAGGCGACCTTCGCGTTGGCTGACGGCAGCAACGTGCTGGGACTGGCCACCTCCGGTGCTGACGGTGCGATTACGGTGAAGAACGTGAAGTCCATCACCCAGCTGCCGCTTACCGGTGCCGCGGGAACCGTGCTGTTCACCATCGTGGCGTTGCTGCTGGCCGGTGCCGGCGCGGCCGTGGCGCTCAAGTCCCGGAACACGCTGGTCGAGTCCTGACGTCCGAACGATGTGACTGAAGGGGGTATTGCCGGAACGCCTTGACCGGAAACTCCGGGCGAAAATCCGGATCAGGTGCCACTTGCGAAAACCGCGGGCGGCACCTTTGCATGTCGTTCGGCAAGGTGCGGGAAGGTTTTTCCCGTTAGGTTCCACAGTGATATGGAATACGGTAAATAAGTCAATTGATTTACATAAATATCTTAAGAAAGGGTGATGAATTAGGGTGTTTTATATATGCTGATGACTAGGGTGGGTGAGTCGTTGAAAAATCAACAAAAATAAGGTGAATTGGTAGCAACAAGGAGGGAGTTAGGGGTATAAGTTAATTGCGCTTGAGATGAGACTTGTTTTCATCTACCATAAACTCCATCGGGCAATAATCGAGGCGGTAAGACGGAGGCGGTTTTCGACGTTGATCCCGGGTGTGAACACATGTAGCACGGAGGAGGGTCGTCATGTCTAACGGCGGAGGAATGTTCAGTCCTGAAGAGGTCGCCTATCTGAAGACATTGCCTGCGGTGGCCGAGGCCACGGCGAGAAGAATCACCTATCCGAGGCGTTCAAGCAATCGTGCATGCGGCGGTATCATGCCGGCGAATCACCGGTCAAACTGTTCCGTGAGGCGGGGCTCGACCCGGCGCTGATCGGTTACAAGCGCATCGAGCGTTGCTTTGCGAGGTGGCGTAAGAGCTCGGGCGATGCGATGGCCGGTCCGCGATATGATGATCGATTGGATGCCGCCAGTGCGCACGTGCTCGCGTCGATGCAGACCGTGACTTCGGACCGGTCCCCTTCGCAATCGCAGGCGCCTCTTCGCGCAATCACCTTTCCGGCTGCCTCGCGTGACGGCAGCGTCGATGTACGTGACCTGATGATCTACCAGCAGGTGCGGCGAATCGACGAATTGGAGCAGGAGGTCGGCACCCTGCGTATGCGACTCAATCTCCAGGCGCGCACCGAAGTCGAGCGGGCCGTCTGAACCGGCGTAGACTAAAGGGCATGAGAATCGCACGTTTTTCGCATAATGATGTACCGCAGTACGCTTTCGTGCAGACCGACGAGAGCGACGGCAAGGATTATCTGGTGGCATTGGACGGTTATCCACTGTCCGGCGCCGCCGTCCAGCCGACCGGTGAGCGCTTTCCGGTCGACGGTGACGGCATCCGCCTGCTTGCGCCGGTGATTCCGTCGAAGGTGTACGGTCTGGCCAAAAACTACGAGGCGCATGCGCAGTTCATGCATGAGGCCGGTCACTCCGAAATCAAGCATGCGCCGGAGGATATGGTGATCTTTACCAAGCCGAGCACTTCCGTGATTGGCCCGGACGATCCGATTGTGATTCCGCCGTGCTCCAACGACATGAATTTCGAGCCGGAGGTCGCCGTGGTGATGGGGCGCATCGCCAAGAACGTGCCGGTGGAGCGGGCCATGGATTATGTGCTTGGCTTCACCTGCGTGAACGACGTGACGCTGCGTGACCTGCAGGGACTCGATCCGACGTGGACACGTGCGAGGGGTTTCGATACCGCCTGTCCGCTCGGTCCGTGGATTGTGACGCGTGATGACCTGGACTGGAAGGACGCGAAGATCTCGTTCACGCTCAACGGTGAGGATGTTGAGATGGCGTCAGGTACCACGGCGAACCTGATTCATGGCATTCCGGAGCAGATCGCCGCGATTTCGAGCTTCACCACGCTGCTGCCGGGCGATGTGATCATGACCGGCACGCCGAACGCTTCCGGACATCTTGATCCGGGTGATGAGGCCGTCGTGCACGTCGAGGGCATCGGTTCGCTGCGCAATGTGGTGTTGCGTGGCTGATTGCTGGCCGACAAAGAGCTTATTTCCATAAAAACCGACTGATTCATGACATCTTTCCGTCATGAATCAGCCGGTTTTTGTGTATCTGGATCACTATTCGCTGGAAAAGAAAAACAAAAGTTGAGTGTTGATGACTCAAGTTTTGGGAATAGAATGGCGGTGAAGTCGGTTGAGCATATCAGACAACGACATATGCGCCGGATTGCGGTCGATTCGCGGCAAGTGAGCTGCGAAGACGATACGCGAGCGGCGCGAATCATGGAGGATGATATGGAACAAAAGTTCACCACGATGGCGCAGGAAGCCATCGGAGACGCCATTCAAAGCGCGTCCGCGGCAGGTAACGCGCAAGTCGACACGCTGCATGTGATGGATGCGTTGCTACGCCAGGAAAACGGTGTGATCCGCGGCCTCATCCAGGCTGCCGGCGGCGACGTGCAAGCCATCGGCGCTGCGGTGCGCAACGCCTTGGTCGCGTTGCCGGCTGCCAGCGGTTCGACCACATCGCAGCCGCAGGCAAGCCGTCAGCTGACCGCCGCGATCGCGCAGGCCGAAAAGGAAATGCAGGCGATGGGCGACGAATACGTCTCCACCGAACACCTGCTCATCGGCATCGCGGCAAGCAAGCCGAACCAATCCGCGGAAATCCTTGAAAAGAACGGCGTGACCGCCGAAGCGCTGCGCAAGGCGGTGCCGGGCGTGCGCGGCGGCGCGAAAGTGACCAGCCCCGACGCGGAAGGATCGTACAAGGCGCTCGAAAAGTATTCCACCGACCTGACGGCCGCCGCGAAAGACGGCAAGCTCGACCCCGTGATCGGCCGCGATCAAGAGATCCGCCGCGTCATCCAGATCCTGAGCCGGCGCACCAAGAACAATCCGGTGCTCATCGGCGAGCCGGGCGTCGGCAAAACCGCCGTCGTGGAAGGTCTGGCGCAGCGCATCGTCGCCGGTGACGTGCCGACCACCCTGCAGAACAAGAAGCTGATCTCACTCGACCTCGGCTCCATGGTCGCGGGCTCCAAGTATCGCGGCGAATTCGAGGAACGACTGAAGAGCGTGCTCGAGGAGATCAAGAAGTCTGACGGGCAGATCATCACCTTCATCGACGAAATCCACACCATCGTCGGTGCGGGCGCCGCCGAAGGCTCCATGGACGCAGGCAATATGCTCAAGCCCATGCTGGCCCGCGGCGAACTACGCCTGATCGGTGCGACCACGCTCGACGAATATCGAGAGAACGTCGAAAAGGATCCGGCACTGGAACGCCGCTTCCAACAGGTCTTCGTCGGCGAACCGAGCGTGGAAGACACGATTGCGATCCTGCGTGGTCTGAAGCAACGTTACGAGGCGCACCACAAGGTGACGATCGGCGACGATGCGCTGGTCGCCGCCGCAACCCTGTCGAACCGGTATATCTCCGGCCGCCAGCTGCCCGACAAGGCCATCGACCTGGTCGACGAGGCAGCCGCGCACCTGCGTATGGAACTCGACTCCTCGCCGGAGGAAATCGACGAACTGCAACGCAAGGTGACCCGCTACGAAATGGAGGAGATGCAGCTCAAGAAGGCCGAAGACCCCGCTTCGAAGGACCGCCTCGAGAAGCTGCAGGCCGATTTGGCGGACGCCCGCGAAAAGCTGAGCGGCCTCAAGGCACGTTGGGATGCGGAAAAGGCCGGA
>OGIU01000626.1_pt1 | contig 19801 bp, 10 predicted proteins | sample 1571791 | NCBI WGS metagenome assembly OGIU01 (sample SAMEA2582104, study PRJEB24529) | metagenome | biome: Human gut stool | place: China | collected 2011
GTACGGCGATCCAAAGCTACAACCGAAGGCTCATCCACCACGATTTTTCCGTTCGTGATGATGATAGTATTGGCTGTGCCCAAGTCCATTGCTATCTCTTGTGTAAAAGAAAATAATCCCATATTTTTAAATGAAGAATTAAGAATGAAGAATTAAGAATGAGGATGCTGTCACGTGCAGTCATTCTTCATTATTAGTTCTTCATTCTTCATTAATATTAGTGTTTAAAATGACGGATACCGGTAGTCACCATCGCCATACCGTGCTCATTGCAATAAGCAAAGGATAAATCGTCTTTTACCGAACCTCCCGGTTGGATAACAGCCGTAATACCTTCTTTATCTGCAATTTCCACACAGTCGGGGAACGGGAAGAAGGCATCGGAAGCCATTACTGCACCATTCAGGTCGAAGCCGAATGATTTGGCTTTTTCAATTGCTTGTTTCAATGCGTCTACACGTGAAGTCTGTCCTACACCGCTTGCAAGAAGTTGTTTATCCTTTGCCAATACGATGGCGTTGGATTTGCTGTTCTTTACAATTTTGTTGGCAAACAACATATCTTCCACTTCTTCCGGAGTAGGAGCTTTGTCTGTCACAGTTTTCAGGTCGGCTACCGTTTCAATATTAGTATCTTTATCCTGCACCAATACGCCATTCAGCAAAGCGCGGAATTGTTTCTTAGGCAATTTAGCTTCCTTACGAACGAGGATGATGCGGTTCTTTTTCTGTCCCAGGATTTCGAGTGCATCCACATCATAATCCGGCGCGATAATCACTTCGAAGAAAATCTTGTTGATTTCTTCCGCAGCTTCTTTGTCGATGACACCATTCGTAATCAATACACCGCCGAAAGCAGAAACCGGATCACCGGCCAATGCGTCTTTCCAAGCATCCATAACAGTAGTGCGGGAAGCCAGTCCACAAGCATTGTTATGTTTCAGGATAGCGAAAGTAGTATCCTTAAATTCATCAATCAAGTCAACGGCAGCATTGATGTCGAGCAGGTTGTTATAAGAGATTTCCTTACCGTGAATCTGGTCGAACATAGCATCCAGATTGCCATAGAAATAGCCTTTCTGGTGCGGATTCTCGCCATAGCGTAAAGTCTTCTGGCTGTTGGCAGAGCAACGGAAAGCGGAACCTTCTTCGCCATCGAAATAATTGAAGATAGCAGAGTCATAGTGTGAAGACACTCCAAACGCCTCTTTGGCAAACCAACGGCGTTCTTCGATGGTAGTAGTGGCACCATGTTCCATCAGCATATCACGGAACGGCTGATATTGTGCTTGCGAAGCGATGATAACCACGTCGTTGTAGTTCTTGGCTGCGGCACGAATCAAGGAGATACCACCTATGTCAATCTTTTCGATGATGGCAGGTTCTTCGGCACCACTGGCAACGGTAGCCTCAAACGGATAGAGGTCAACGATGACGAGGTCTATTTCGGGGATTTCATATTTTTCAATCTGTTGCATGTCTTGCTCCAATCCGCGGCGGCAAAGGATACCTCCAAAAACCTTTGGATGCAAAGTCTTCACGCGTCCGCCCAGGATGGAAGGGTATGTAGTGAGGTCTTCCACTGCCTTGCAGGGATAACCCAGGGATTCTATAAACTGACGGGTTCCACCGGTTGAGAGGAACTCTACACCTTCTTCATGCAGTTTGGTAATGATTTCGTCCAAACCTTCCTTATGGTAAACAGATACCAGAGCTGTTTTGATTCTTTTTGTTTCAGACATGGATTTGCGTATTAAAGTATGCGTATATTAGTATTTGATGTGCAAAGTTACAAATTTTGTTTATTCATACATACATTCATACACAATAAATTAGGTATAATTAAAAAAGGCGGCATCTGTTTCCAGTCTGCCGCCTTTTTTTAAAGGTTATTTTGTTGGTTTACCAAATAGATACACGTTTTTCTACCGGCAAGAACATCGGGTCTTTTTCTGTCACGTTGAATGCCTCATACCAAGCACCGATTTGCGGCAATGCACCGTTTACGCGCCATTCGCCCAATGAGTGCACATCACTTTTTGTGCGGTTCAGCACTTCTTCGGGACGGATATCATTAGCCCATACACCTGCGTATGCCAGGAAGAAACGTTGTTCGGGAGTAAGACCGTCCAGCACCGGCAGCGGATTGGCAGCCGTAGCTTTCTTGAATGCCTGATAAGAAACCTGCAGACCACCGTGATCGGCAATATTCTCACCCAATGTCATGCGTCCGTTGGCATATACGCCCGGAGCAACCTCGATGCTATCGAAGAAGTTCACCATCACCTGGGCACGCTCGTCAAAGTTCTTGGCATCTTCAGCAGTCCACCAGTCTTTCAGGTTACCGTCCTTGTCGTACTGGCGACCCTGGTCGTCGAATCCGTGAGTCATCTCATGACCGATTACCACACCGATGGCACCGTAGTTGAAGGCGTCATCCGCATTCATATCGAAGAAAGGATATTGCAGGATACCGGCGGGGAAACAGATTTCGTTGGTGGTCGGGTTATAGTAAGCGTTGACGGTCTGCGGAGTCATCAGCCATTCGTCCTTATCCACCGGCTTGCCGGCCTTGGCTATCATTTCGGCATGGCTCCACTCGTTGGCACGTTCCATGTTTGCCCAGTAAGAGTCGTTTTTGATTTCCAGTGTGGAGTAGTCTTTCCAAGTGTCGGGATAACCAATCTTCACATGGAAGGTAGCCAGTTTCTCCAGAGCTTTTACCTTAGTGGAATCACCCATCCAGGCAAGATTCTGGATACGTTCGCCCAGGCTTTCCTGCAAGTTCTTCACCAAAGTCACCATACGCTCCTTGGCAGCAGCAGGGAAATATTTTTCCACGTACATCTGACCTACAGCTTCGCCCAGCGCGCCGCTTACAGTGCTTACCGCTCTCTTCCAGCGGGGCTGCATTTCTTGTGTACCGCTCATGGTGCGGTTGTAGAAGTCGAAGTTCTGTTCTGCCATAGCATCGTTCAGCAAGCTTGCGGCAGAATCAATCAATTTCCATTGCAGATAAAGGCTCTGCTGTTCAATGGGCAGCGAATCCAGAATATCGGCAGCAGCTTTCAGTGAAGCGGGCTGGCCTACGATGATTTCCTTCACATCCTTCAAGTCCATGGCAGACAAATAAGCATCCCAATCGAAAGTAGGATAATTCTTCTTCAGCTCTTCCATACTCATTTTGTTATAATTGGCATGCGGGTCACGCAACTCCGTACGAGAGCGGAAAGCCTTGGCAAGACGTGTTTCCACATCCATCACCACCTCCATACCTTTCTTGGCAGTAGCCTCGTCGAAACCAGCCAACTGATACATTTTCTGTACATGTGTACGGAAAGCATCACGAATTTTGGCAGTAGCCTCATCATTCTCCAGATAGTATTCACGTTCGCCCATACTCAGCCCGGTCTGATAGGTCTGTACGGCATTCATGCTACTGTTCATTTCGTCAGCGCCAACATACAGCACGTTGTAGGCGATGATACCCTTCTTCTGCATATCGCCCAGCAAGGCATAAAGCTCTTTCTTGTCCTTCAAAGCAGCCAGCTGGTCAAGTTCAGCCTTGATGGGGGCTACACCGTCCTTGTTCAGCTTCACGCTGTCCATTACGATTTTGTACAAGTCACCGATTTTTTGTGCCACGCTGCCGGCTTCGTGCTGGGTGGCGGCAAGTTCTTCAATCAGTCCTTGAATCTGCTTGCGGTTGTTTTCTGCAAGGATAGTAAAAGAACCGTACTGTGAGTATTCAGCAGGAATCGGATTATTCTTCATCCAACCGCCACATGCGTATTGGTAAAAGTCAGTTCCGGGTAGAGCCGTTGTGTCAAGATTGGCGAGCTGGATGCCTGCTGTAAGTTCAGCCTGCTGCTTGCCGGTGTTGCAGGAAGCCGTCATCAGACAGAATGCTGCAATGGGTAACAAATGATTTGCTTTCATAAACATATAAAATATAATAGTTAGTGATTCTCCAACTCTACAGTAGCCGCGTCCCACTCTTCCATCACGCGGTCAAGCTGCTCTTTCAGTTTTTGGTGCTGCTCATAAAGCGACATGTCCGAAGCACCTTCCGGTGTGGCCATCCTGGCCTCAAGAATGGCAATGGCAGCCTCCGTCTGCTCTATCTCCGCTTCACAATCGGCAACGCGACGTTCCAGTTTCTTGAGCTTCTTATTAAGCTCCTTCTGCTCCTCATAAGAGAGTTTGGCTGCCGAGGGTTGAACCGGTTCTACACCAGCATTTCTCGATGCCGCCTTACCGGCAGTGGGCGAAGCGGAAAGTGAAGGGGATTTCTGTAACTCATTCAGGCTCTCTATCTGCTTCTTTTGCAGGAAATCATAAATTCCTCCCAGATGTTCCTTCACCAGTCCACCACCAAACTCGTACACTTTAGTCGCAAGTCCGTCCAGAAAATCACGGTCATGGCTGACTATTATCACCGTTCCGTCAAAATCGCGGATAGCCTCCTTCAACACATCTTTGGAACGCATGTCAAGATGATTCGTAGGTTCGTCGAGAATCAGGAAATTCACCGGCTCCAACAGCAGTTTTATCATGGCAAGCCGGGTACGCTCTCCACCGCTGAGCACCTTCACCTTTTTATCCGAAGCCTCACCGCCGAACATGAAAGCACCTAGAATATCACGGATTTTGAGGCGGATATCCCCTACGGCCACGCGGTCAATCGTATCGAATACAGTCAGGCTCTCATCCAAAAGCTGTGCCTGGTTCTGGGCAAAATATCCAATCTGCACATTATGTCCCAGTGTAAGCTTACCGGTATAATCCGTAATCTCACCCATAATACACTTTACAAGCGTAGACTTACCTTCGCCGTTCTTACCGACAAAAGCAACCTTCTCTCCTCGGTTGATAGTCAAATTTACATCGTGGAAAACAACGTGCCCACCGTAGGATTTCTCCATATCCTCGCAGATAACGGGATAATTACCGCTACGGCTACTGCAAACAAACTTCAGGCGCAAAGAGGAGTTGTCTTCCTCATCCACTTCGATGCGCTCTATCTTTTCGAGCTGCTTGATGCGGCTCTGCACTTGCACAGCCTTGGTAGCTTTGTACCGGAAACGTTCGATGAAATCTTCCGTATCTTGTATCTGCTTCTGCTGATTCTCGTAAGCACGTAGTTGCTGCTCCCGGCGCTCCTTGCGAAGCACCACGAACTCATCGTATTTCACTTTATAGTCGTAAATGCGTCCACAAGTTATTTCGATGGTACGCGTAGTGACATTGTTCAAAAAGGCGCGGTCGTGGCTGACAAGCACCACCGCATTGGCACGGGTGGAAAGGAAGTTCTCCAACCACTGGATACTCTCGATGTCAAGGTGGTTGGTAGGCTCGTCGAGCAGCAACACATCCGGACGGCGAAGCAACAGCTTGGCAAGCTCTATACGCATACGCCAACCACCGGAAAACTCGCTTGTAGAGCGGTCAAAGTCCTCGCGGCTGAAGCCCAGCCCTTGGAGCGTGCGCTCTATTTCGGCACGGTAGTTGGTGCCGCCCATCATCAGAAAACGTTCGTTTTCGTGAGTGAAGCGGTCAATCAGTTTCTGGTAATCCTCGCTGTCGTAATCGGTACGTTCGGCAAGTTGCCGATTCATGCGTTCGATGCCCACCTGCATCTCAAAAATATGCTCGAAGGCAAGTTCAGCCTCCTGCATTACGGTGCGCTTGTCACTGAGTATCATCACTTGGGGCAAATACCCGATAGTACATTCGCGAGGAACGGCAACAATGCCGGCAGTGGGCTGCTGAATGCCAGCCAATATCTTGAGCATGGTGGACTTACCGGCACCATTCTTGCCGACAAGAGCTATACGGTCTTTCTTATTGATAACATAAGAGACGTCTTCGAACAGAGGAGTGGCATTAAATTCTACCTTCAGTCCTTCTACAGATATCATAGTGTCAATGAATTTATCGTTCAAGACTGCAAAGGTAGCGATTTTCAACGTTATACAATACTGATGCCGCATAATATTGTTTCGAACAAGAGCAGTTCATCCAATTTGAGGAAGAGGAAATAAAAAGGCAAAAGCTGACTTTACATCTACAATCCTACCTTCTTGGCAATAAAGAACACATAACCGTAGAATTCCTTATATTTGCCGTATAGTTCATCCTCAATCATTTGGAGTGAGCTGAACTCTTCGGCAATTTTATTACCGGCATATTTCTTACGGAAAATCTCCTGGGCCGCAACCTTTGAAGCAAAGTAATGCTCTGTCCAGCAATTCTCCGGCAGAATGAATGTAGCAACGGGGAGATAACCCGCCTTGTACAACTTGGCTACCTGATTGGGAAGTGTATCCATTTCAGAATAGGCGTCCATCCAGAAGTCATTGATTTCCGCAGGACGTTCGTCCGTAAACCATGAACTCTCGGATACGGCAATATACCCTCCCGGTTTCAGATATTTACGCCACTCCTTCAAGCCACGTTCAAAGCCGATGTTATAGATAGCACCTTCACACCAAATCATATCCAGCTCCTCCTCACCGAAAGGGAGGGCATCCATTGAACCGACAATTCCTTTTACTCTGTCCTGCAAGCCCAACTGCCTTGCATTACGGTTGAAGATGTCAATAAAGCCGGGGAAAAGGTCAATTCCGGTAATCTGTCCCGGAACATGGCCAGCCAATACCATTGTCTGACCACCTGTTCCACAACCGATATCGGCAATAAGGGATTCATCGGTAAGACCGTCTACAAAGCTCAATGCCTTCAGCGTCGCTTCAGGACTGCCAGGGCCTTGCCGTTCCATATTGGAGAAAAAGTCACAGATTAAATTAAGTTCGAAATCGTGAATAGTTTTATTTTCGTTACTCATTTTCTTACTATATTTTGCATATATGGAAAGTATCACAATACCTTCAGCATAATATGCGGATTAAACTTGAATTATAACAATAGAAAACGCTCTCGAAAGAAGTTATCCGAGAGTAAACGAAAGGGACAATCTGTGCAGGGAACACAGATTGTTTACAAAACCAAATCCGATTTAAATGTCTTTGTCATACTGCAAAGATAAGCAATATTTTATTTAATCAAAGAATTTACGGTTAATAAAGATTTTCCCTTGCACCGGGCACATGCTGAAGAACGGCACCTACCACCTGGCAAGTATCCAGTTCCTTACAGTCACCGCAGGTATTGAAACCTTTTTCGTACACACATTTACGGATAGCACAATAATCGCTGCAATAGGCAAACTTCACCCCGTCTGCACGGCACCCCATACAATGAATGGTTTCCGCCGTAATTTCCGGCGTATTGTTCAGCACACTCCACTCTTTGGCGGTTTTCTCTCTCAGCTCATCGTCATTATTGACAGTGGCTATACGGGCAGAGCAATTTTCGCAATCCAGTCCGCAACATGCAATTAATTGTTTCATCACTTGATTATAACGATTTATGTTTGAGGATATAATATCCTTTTTCCCACACATTGATTCAGTAAGCCCAAAGCTCATTCCATACCTTGACACAGACATTCATTTACCGACAGTCCTCAACGCTTTCTTAACGATATACTTGGTCTCTTTCGTTTCACTTTCCCTTTCTCAACGCCTGCAAAGCTTCCTTACAAATCCGGATTGCGTCTTACTTGCATCATTTAACCAATTCCCTACGCTGTTCCGGACATACTTGGAGTAATCTGATTTCAAAGGTTCCAATATCGGTAAACCCAATGCAGGATTCTGTTTCAACATTTCAATATGCTTGTACCAGACACCTCGTGGACAGAAAACAGAAGAACAAATATAGCTCTGGCAAACGCCTTCCCCATATTTGTCCTTTTGTTCTTTTGCCCAATAAATTAATGCGAATCAGGTTATCCTTCCGTCTTACTTTAGAACAGCTTCGCAGGATACTCGCCCGCATCCACCAAAGCCTGAATCTTGTCGACTACACTCTGACGGTCTTCGGGATAAGTCACACCGAACCACTTGCTGGTTGTATCAAGCACTTCGCAGGTAGCAGTGCCATCGTTAATCAACTTATCTACCATCAGCGGGATGAAGAATTCGCTTTTCAGGTTCTCCATATTCTTCGGGTCGCTCAAGAAACTCTTGAAAAACTCTGCACTGTAAGCAAAATAATCGGGAGTGAAACCCCAGAAGTTCATGCTGACCGGAGTCGTCTCGGGAGTGGCAGTCCATTCACCGTTATCGTCGATGTACTTCACCTCACCGTCCATGCGCTGAATCTTGGTACGTTCCACTACGGAAGTCAGCAGGTTGTTCGCATCCGTTCCACACAATCCACGGGATACGGTACCGCTCTCGCTCAACGTATTGCCGATGCGGAAGCCTACCATGGAATATACGTTTTTGGAGCCTTCGGGAAGGGCTGCAAGGAATTTGCCCATTACCTGGAAGGAGTCACGACCGTAGAAATCGTCGCAATTGATAACAGCAAACGGTTCCTTTATTACATCGGCACCCATCATTACAGCATGGTTGGTTCCCCAAGGTTTGGTACGGCCTTCGGGGCAGGTGAAGCCTTCGGGAAGGTCATCTATGGACTGGAATACCAGTTCGCAGGGAATATGGCCTTCGTATTTGGAAATAATCTTGTCGCGGAAGTCCTGTTCAAAATCTTTACGGATTACGAAAACGAGCTTGCCAAAACCGGCATTGATGGCATCGTAAATAGAATAATCCATGATAGTTTCGCCATTCGGTCCCAATCCGTCCAATTGTTTCAAGCCACCATAACGGCTGCCCATACCGGCTGCCAATAAGAATAAAGTTGGTATCATATTAGTTATTATTTAAAAAGGTTAGTGTATCATAGTTGATAACGGTTGCAAATGTACAAAAATTTATGGCTGACAGAAGGGAGTTTTAGTTCATTCTTTACCACTATCCGTTCAAAAACGTACATTTAGAACGGATAACCGATGGCAAAATGCAGTGCCATACTATCCTTGAACTTAGGAATATTGTAATACCCCGACTTCCCGGTATCATACGGATCATGCAGCCCGATACCCAAATCCAGACGGAAAACAAGGAAGTCCAGGTCATAGCGTAAGCCGAATCCCGTACCCAAAGCAATCTGTTTCGGGAAATTCTTCAGGGTGAACTCACCGTTCGGGCGACTTTCGTCCTTACGCATCAGCCATACATTGCCGGCATCCAGAAACACCGCTCCATGCAAGTCGGCAATCATACGGAAGCGATACTCGATATTGGCTTCCATGCGAATATCACCCACGTGGTTGATATAGGTATATTTCCTATCCGTCTCGGGAGGATAGCCGCCCGGACCTATACTGCGTGCAGAAAAGGCGCGCACACTGTTGGCACCGCCGATATAGAACTGTTCCGTATAAGGTGCAGTCGTAGCGTTGCCATACGACCATATCACCCCTCCGGCAATACGCGAGGCTATCATCTGGTTCTTGTCTATCCGGTAATGGTACCTGAATTCCGAGTTCAGCTTCAGGAACTGTGCAAAAGGTACCCCGAAAAGCTTCTTCCCTTCCTCACTGAACGGCTTGCCGAAAATACGGTAGACGGCAGAAGTCAGGTTACCGGCCGACGCAACGGTGGTCTGCCACCAGATGGGGTTACGCTTGCCGCGCACGGAAGCGTTGTCATAAGTATAGGTGTACTCCATGGCAGGAATGAACTGATCGCGCAAACTAACGTAGAGTGCCGGATTCTCGGCACGCAGCGTATCGAAAGCGGCAGTAGGATTACGCAGCACATTGAATGTCAAACGGAAAGGAGTTATACTGTGCCTGGAAGTCGATTTGGGCTGGAAGTCATAAGTGACATTACCGCCAAAAGCCAGCAGCTTATAATACTTGGCACGGTTCATCTGGTCGGCATATAAACGGAAAGTCGTTGTAGCCGGGAAGTCATACTCACGGTCGCCCATCCTGGGAAACACCACGCGCGGAAAGATGAGAGAAGTGGAAATCCCCAGTTCATAGCTGTTCATCAGGGAAGAACTTGCCTTGCCCGTCTGCCATTCGTACGAACCGTTCAACTTCACATTCCAGCTTTCACCACCACCGAAGACATTGTTCTTCGTCACCGTAAAAGCGGCACCCGGTCCCGTCTGGTTATTGCTCTTCATGGTGACATTAAAATCCAATTCCGCATCGTAGGGTTTATCGAGCGCGGCAATGACCCTCACATCCAATGTATCAGACACAAACGCCGTATCACGCGGTATATACTGCATCTCCGCATAACGGAAAATACCGACGCTTGCCAGACGCTCCTGAATACGGGTCTGACGGTACAAACTATACAAACTCTGCATAGAACGCTGGCGGGCAATACCTGCGCTGTCCTGTATCTGACGTTTCCGCCGATAACCTTGATAGTTCAACCAACGGTAAAGCATGTTGGGACGTACCGGAGGTTTGTTGTAGTAATGTATGGTCAAGCCTTTGTAATCCATGCTGTCATTGGGTTCCTGCCCCTGCTTTCCAAGAAGATAGACGGATTTACGCCCCACACGGAACTGCTTCTCGGCTACCTTTGGCATACCGGGAACGGGAATCAAGCGCATCTGGACATGCCCATTGGGAACCATCATGGTATCGGCCTGATAGGTCAGGTAGTCGGGACGGAAATAATAACAGCCCACATTACGCAGCAGGGTACTGATACGGGTACGCTCCCCATCCAAATCAGCCACATTGAATTGTTCTCCCGAACTGATAAGGGAACGTCGGCGTCCCAGCTCCATAATGCGAGTGGTACGCTCGCTGAAACCACGATAATATACCGTATCTATAAAGTAGGGGTTACGCATGTTCACCGTATATTGCAACTTTGCCTTCAGCGAGTCCTTCGGGTCGATAAATGTCTTGTAGCTGACGCTTCCGTTGAAATAGCCATAATCGCGCAGCAAGTTAACCGCCGCCTTCTGGCGTATATCGGGATTCACCGTAGACATAAGCACCGGAGTGGCGGCAAATTTATTGAATATCCACTTTCCGAATCCCTTCTCATACTTCTGGAAACCATTGTAAATCCACAGTCCGAAAGGAAAGGGATAGCGGATAGTAGAGCTTCCCAGCAACGAATTGTTCGGTGCCGTAGCAAGGGCGGCTTCCACCTCTTCCATAGCAATCTCACCAACAGACGTTTCACTGCGGTTCAATACAATCATCAGCTTTTGGCCGGTATAGAGTATCTCCCCCTCGGGCAAGTGCTTCGTGGTGGAGCAACCTGCCAGAAATATCAATCCTGCAATATATAATATCAGTCGTTTCATATCACATTCCTACTTTTTCATATCGCTATTTTCAGCCTCCGGTTTTATCTTTTTCTTCCTGAAAATGAAGAGTTCACTCAATCGGTCCATCTTCCGGCGCAGCACAAGGCCGACACCCGTTTCGGTTATCTCACCGTCGAGTATGCTTTCGTAGTTTTTATTATGGAATACACGGACATATCGAGTACCCGACGCATCAAGACGGTATTCCAGCGATATATTGTCAATGAATGATTCCGCATCGTTCGTGGCATTGGCCCCGGTGGACACTTTTCCACCGATGACTATCTGTACGCGGTCGTTGAAGAAACGCTGGGAATAACGGAAACTGAAGTCTTTCTGCGTGTCACCCGTTTCAGCAGAGGTACGGTCTTCCACACCTACACTGATATTGGCGCCTTTTATACCTCCCGCCAAGGAGTTTATCTGGCTCTGAAGCACTGAGTTCAAGGCGGCTCCCATTGACAAACCTCCTCCTTTGGCACCACTGTTCAGGTAAATACCCGTGGCAAGCATGGCAATGGCCTGCTTACTACGCTCTTCTGCACCCATTGCCTGCAGCTCATTCTCTACTGCGGCATCTTCGGGCGCCGAAATATCGAATATCAAATCGGGAGCGTCAAGCCTGTTCTTGATGGAAATGGAAACATCGAAGTTCACCATGCGCGAACCGTCCCCGTCACCATCGGCCACAGAAGCACGCATACGTTCCGTAGCCTTCAGGCTCAGCGTAGGATTCATAATATTCCCCCGCCAATCCACATAACTGCCGGGATTGAACTGGAACTCCTTCAACGGGATGATAGGCAGCGAATATTTCATGACGCCACCCGAAAGGGTATAGCGTCCGGTAAGGCTCATATCCCCTTGGGGAGTATACTGCATATTCAAATCACCGCCACCTTCCAGTTCGATGTATTTGCTACGGTCGGGACTCAGATCGGCACGAAGACGGACAGCATCGTCAATATGGACGGACATATACATTTCCAATCCTCCCAAAGACATGGCAGGAACCTCATCTGCTTTTACCGACGTCGTATCGGTGAACGAGGTAAAGGTAACCAGCCCACTGAGACGGTCTTCCACCGTTAAAGGGGAATCGGTCAACACGTAGGTTACGTTGGTATTGCCCAGCAAATTCATGTTTCCACGCATCATGAGCCCGTCAAGCGGCCCCTTCACCGTGGCATGCAAGTCGACGAACACCTTTCCATACACCAGACTTTCGCGGGTACGCGGTGCATCCAGCAACGTATAGTTCTCTGCCAGCAGATTGAGGTTGGCAGTAGGACGCTCCATATTCCGGAAATCAACCTTACCGTCAATCGTAAACGGATTCTTGCTGGTGGTATAAATGGCAAACTTATCAAATATCAACTGATTGTCCTTTATCTGTACCGGACGGTTGTCGAACCAGTAACGTGCTCCCGCCTGGCGTGCATAGACAGACACACTGTCCAAAACAATATCACCATGCATTTGAGGCTTGTCCAGCGAACCATAAATATAAAGCCCTCCATCAATATCTCCGGTAAAGGCCACCGTTTGGTCAGGGATGAATGCATTGGCCATCTTCAATGGAAAATGCTCGAAACGGGTGGACACTTCCAGGGTATCCTTTCCGTTCTTCTGCGTCAAGATACCGTCGGCGGTCATCACTTCTTCATTATCATATGTAAAATAGGTATTCAGATAGTGCGTATTCTTGTCGCCCGGCAACCAGGTAGCCCCCAGGCCGATGTCTCCAACCGGTTGGCGTTCGTAGGTCAGTTTCTCTACATTGGCTTCGGCGGACACCTGCAGGGAAGTGGCAGTCTGTATATAATTTGCTTCGGCGGAGAACAATCCCGTAAGCCGGGGCATATAAGGAAGTACCTCCGTAAGTTCATCCAAGCGCAATCGGCTCAGTTCTACGTTTATATTCTGCAAGGAAAGGGTATCATTCTTGTCGGATTGCATACGGAAACACAGACCATCGTCGCTGTCCATATCAATATTGGCATAGACGCGCATATTCTTATGCAGATAAATCCAGTTACTATTGTCCGCAAAGTGGAATTTACGGAAAGCGATAATCGGCTCGGCAGGAATAAGGTTCAGCAGCACACCATTACCGCGACCGTGTCCTTCGGTCAACGGACGGGCATTAATACCGAATAGAACACCGGTCTGCCCTTTTCCATTCACATAATCCACAGTCAGTTCCGCATCTTCATTACGGACTTCACCCGTCAGTGTGCTACGGAACACAAACTGCGGGTTCTTGGGACCGTTTATGACACCACCTTGCAACTTCATGCGGGCAGTATCCTGCTTTACTGTAAAAAATATCGTATCGAGCTGCAAGGAGTCCATGCGCAATCCGTGAACAGCTGTACGTCCATTGATGCCGACTTGCGGAGTAAATCCGAAGCTCAGTTTGAAATCATTATAGGAAATACCCTTTGCAGCCAGGAAATAGCTGACGGGATTCTGGTTACCGGCTTCCAGATGCATGCCCGCTGAAGGAAGGACTTGGCGCAAAGCGGCATGGTCCAAACGCCGTTCATCAATCTGCTTTGTCAGGATAGAGACAAATTTATCCGACTGTTCCATCAACTTCTTCAACGTGCTGTGAGCGCGGAAACGCAGATTCAAGTCACCGGCATCAAGCCTCAACTTGAGAGAATCATGACGTGCCTCCGCTCCCATTGTAAAGGCAAACGGGTGTTTCAATGGTCGGGGCACCAAACCCAGCTTATGCAGATTCACCTCTTCCACATTTAAATCCAAAGCGCCATCCAGATAGCTGCGGTCAAGACGCATATCCGCATTTCCCTGCATCTTGAGAAGGACATTATCGCTGGCAAGACGGACGGTAGCAACGGATGACTTGAGTCCGGCATGCACATCTACACCGGAAATGTTCCAATGGCCATACTGTAGTTTTTCCAAGGAGGCATTCAAAGCGGCCACGGTTTTTCGTGATGCCACATCCACCCCTTGTCCCTTAACGGACATCTTTGCCGTAAGAGTATAGATAGAGTCCTTGGGCAGGAAGTGATGCACCTGTAAGTTGTTGATGGCAAGGTCGGCATGGTAGGCTTCCGTAGCAAGATTATAGGCGGCGTCCAAATTCAAGGCGCCTTCCTTCTCCTTCAGTTTCAGGGCGGCAGTGCACTGCGCCCCCTCCATACCGACACGTGCCGCAAGGTGCATACTGTCCGGCACAATGATGGAGCCATCGGGAGCAATGTCAGCTAGTCCGGTCAGGAAGTTCAAGTTCTGCGTATGCATTTCGAAGTCCATGCTTCCATTGCGTTTCACACTGTCGGTCAAGCTCCAGAATTCTCCTCCCCCACTCAACGAAAAGGCTCCGGGCAGCTCAGCCGTAAAACGGGAAATCTGCATTTGTTTCAAGTTACCGTCCGTACCGGCACGAATGACAAGCGGACGAAATGGATAGGCTTCTTTAAAGCTATCAGGCAATCCTCCTGCAAATAACATAACATCTTCTTTGCCGATACGGGCATTGAAACGGGCTGTCAGACGGCCGGTGGTAGGTATATTTATCAGTTCCCAGTAAGTCTGTGCCGTAAGGTTCATCTCACTATGAGGTGTCAGCAACTTCAAAGAAGGGATACGGATAACGGTAGAATCGGCAAACAACCGCCCGGTCAGGGAAGTTACACTCAAACCGGAACGCTCATACATGGAAAATTCCCGGATAACGGCATTTATATCTCTGCCGTAGTACATCACAGAATCAATGCCCATACGAATGTCGCGAAGAGCAATGTGCGAGGGGTCGAAGCCTATCGCACTCCCCGGGCCACCGGTATCATAATTGACAGAAGTTCCAGTCAGCAGGAATTTTCTCCAGCCATAGAACTGGTGTTTCAGGTCGGCAGCAGCGTCCGCAATCTCAGCATCTCCTATATGGGCTTTCAGCCCCATGGAGTCCAATGGCATCTGTAAATCGACCGAGACGTTCTTCAACTTCAGAGTATGGAGTGTGACTTTCCAGTTTAACGCAGTGTCAGTAGTGTCCTTGGGAGTCTCAGTGGTATCTGCAAGCATCACCTGCACATGGGTATCGCTCAATTCTATATTATTGAGGATGGCATCTTCTTTTGTAAGGTCTATGCCATGGCTTTCGAAAAAGAAATGCCCCAGTACTCCTTTGATGCACATACCTTCCATTAAATTGGAGGAGTTGACAGCAACTTGTTTCAAGGTAATGTCATCCACCTCCACTTTCCCTTTGAGCAAAGGCCATGCCTGTACCCGTACGTTCAAACTTCCAAGACTCAGCAAGGTATCGGGATGCTGCACATCAACAGCACTGTCGGCAGGCTGTACCACCAATACACCGCGGACCAACAAATTCAAAGGAAAGCGAAGGTCAATCCGCTCCACGGATATGTCCATACCCGTAGCATCTGATGCAATTGCCGTAGCCTGCTTCCGTATCAAATTCTGTACGGGAGGCACATAAAGCAATATCATCAATATTATAAACAGTATAATAGGAGTAAGCAACACCCACAGTGCTGTTCTCAACCATTTTCTTCTCATCGGAACGTCAATCTTTCATCGTATTTAAAAGTCTTACAAAGTAAACAATTTCTTTCGACATTTGGTTCCCGACAGAGAAAAATCACGTATTCTTCTCTGTTCCCCCATTACGGAAAAGCTGTTGCCTGAGTAATGACATCCTCTATCAAAACGAGGGCGGCAAGGGCGTGTTCTTTCAACTCTCCGGTAAAAGGCACTCCATGAGAAGTTTCCAACAGTTTCAGCAATGCAACCAGTTCCGCTGCTCCAATTAAAGTAAAGAGGGGAATCATTTTGTGGGAGACAGCAGCCATCTCGTCCACATCCTCATTCTCCACAGCCTTCTGCAAACGCTCCGCATTGAGGCGGGTTTCAGCCACAAAACTTTCCAGAATGGACTTTGCCGCCTCGGGGTCATCGACCGAAAAAGCAGTGAGCGAAGAGAATTTATACCCCGGGCAAGCCGAAGTTTCCGAAACTTCCATAACCTCCATCCCTTTGTCCTCCATATTCAATTCATGTAGCAATTCACTGACGGTAAACGGCTTATGCAGGCATCCGGCAAATCCATGCACCGTAAATTCCTCACGCTGCATGTCACTGCGGGCAGTGACAGCAATCACCGGAACAGACTGTGCCTGCGGTATGTTCGAAGCACGAAGCAGTTTCAGTAAATCAAAACCATTAATAGCAGGCATCTGCACATCAGTAAGCAGAACATCAAAGGTTGCAGTGCGCAAGGCATCCAGCAGTTCATCCAGTTGTAAACAAGAGACAGAATTTATACCACTCTGCTGAAGCATGGCGGCAGTAAGGGTAAGCTGAATACGGTCATCATCGATAAGGAGGACATTCTTCAGTGAAGAATGAGGAACGGGGAATGAAGAATTGCCATTCGGCGTGGCAGCACATCCCGATTCTTCATCCTTCATTCTCCGTCCTTCACTCCTTACGGGATAGATAGGAATATATATGGTGAAAGTGCTTCCCTTGCCTGGCACACTGTCTACATCAATCGTGCCTTCAAGCAACTGTACCAGCATACGGACAATGGAAAGTCCGAGTCCAAACCCCTCTTTACCCTGAGCACCCGGTAAGCGGGTAAACTCCTGGAAGATACGTTCCCGGTCGGCAGGTTCCATACCTTTACCGGTATCAGCAATGGCAACTACCAGTCGACGGTCCTCGTAACGGGCAGTCATGGTAACACTGCCTTGGTCCGTAAACTTCACGGCATTGGACAGCAAATTGTTGATAATCTGGCGCAGACGCAAGGGGTCGCAAATATAGGTACCGCCCAGTTCCAGGGCAATGTCGCAATGAAGCGCCAGTCCTTTGGCAGCCGTAAGTGGTTCAAAACTGACGTGTATCTCTTCAAGCAGGCGGGAAGGATGAAAGGTGACCCGGTTGATTTCGGCCTTGTTCAAATCAAGACGATGGAAGTCGAGCAAATCAACGACCAGCTTCAGCAGATGTTCCGATGAGGTTTTCATATTGTCCAGATAGAACCGCTGACGCTCATCCACTGTCAGACGGGAAAGCAAGTCGGCATAGCCCATAATAGAACCGAGCGGGGCTTTGAAATCATGGGTAATGGCAAGCATCAGTTTTTCACGGACAGCGAGTAAATCCTCGGCACGACGACGGGCCTCTTCCAACTCACGACGGTAACGGTTGCTTCGGGTTATGTCGCGGCCGATGATAATAAGAAAAAAAGCGGAAAGCAACACCGCACCTACGGCAATGCCACTGATAATCTTGGCCGAACGGCGTCGGACCGCTTGTTGATACTCGGCTTCCGTCCGTGCACGCAGCAGAGTTTCCGTCTCGTAATCTTTCAGCAAGCTGTCAATACGAGCGGTCAGCATATGGTCCAAGCGTTGCAGATAGCGTTTACGTCGCTGTATAACAGTGTTTACAGCTTTTTTCTGCTGGGCCACGGCACGCAGTTTCTCATGCAAAGAATCGGCCGGATTATAGGGTTCAATCACCGTATCCGTTGCAAATTCAAGAGAGGTCTTTACCTGGATAGCCGTATCTTTCTTTGGGGGGACAAACACTTCACCCAAACGACGGAAGAACCCCTTCTTCCGAGGACGTGTCACGACGGTATCCCGATGTGTAATGATACGGTGCTGCACACGCTGCTGGGTCACTACCGAGTCCTGCTGGGCAATTATCTGCTCAATGTCACTGGTGGATACCATGCTGTCATTCGCCTCACTCAGCGTGCGCAGCATTTTTATCGTATTGGTATCCTTCTCGCGTATCAAGGCAAGCACGCTGTCTGTCCATTGTACATCGCGGTCATCAGTAAGAATAAGGTTCTCCATTTCCCGGTGTACGAAAAACAAGGAAAAAAACAATACCGCCAGCAACAAAGTGTAGCCTACGGCAATCTTTACTTTGGAGACATTATTCATACTATCAAATCCTTTCCCTGGTCTGTTTACGGAACCTCAACCACAGCATCACTCCCGCACTGGTCAGTCCGAACGGGAAAGCCATCCAGACTCCCGTCAGCCCCCAACCGAAAACGAAACCGCAAAGGTACCCTACGGGCAAAGATATAATAAAATAGGATATAAATGCAATAATCATCATCGGTTTCACATCCGAGATGCCGCGCAGGGCATTGGCAAAGTTAATCTGCAACCCATCGCCGAACTGGTAAATCAAGAACGGGAAGAAGAGAGCGGCAACCATGCCAGACACTTCCGCATTGTCCGTAAACCATCCCCCTACCTGACCGCGAAGTGCAAAGACGATACCCAGCAACACCACCTCCATACACAGGATGATGTGAAGGCCGGCATACGCCGAGCGGCGCACATTCTGCCCGTCTCCCTGCCCCTTGAAGTTGCTGACACGCACGGCAACCGCAGCGCCCATGCCATAATACATCATGAAGGTGAACTGAGAGATAGTAAGCATTATCTGATGCGATGCTAGGGCAAGTGTCCCCAGCCAGCCCACCATGACGACGCTCAGACTGAAGGAAGCGGTCTCCATACCCATCTGCATACCCACGGGCCAGCCCAGTGCATTGAGCTTCCTGAACATCGGCATCGACCACCCCAGCCGCATGAAGCCGAGCCTGTAACGGATAAACCGGCGGCCGCGAAGCACAATCGCCGCAAAGACCACCACCATCACAATGCGGGAGAACAAGGTGCTGATACCCGCACCAAGCAGTCCCATCTCCGGAAAGCCCAGCTTTCCATTGATAAGTATATAGTTTCCTACGATGTTAAGCGCATTCCCTCCGAGCAGAATCCACATGGCCGTCTTGGTATCGGTGATGCCGTCCGTAAACTGTTTGAAACCGTTGAACAGCATGACAAAGACCAGTGAAGCAAGCAACACCAGATAGTAAGGCTTGATTAGAGGCAGCAATTCTCCGGGCTGTCCCAGCCGCTCCACATTGAAATAGAGAACAGCCATGACAAGAGTCAGCAACAAAGCCACCAGCACATTGGCAACCAGGCTACACCGCAACGCCTGCCCTGCCTCGGCAAAGCGGCGGTTACCGTAGAAGCCCCCTACAACCGGTGTCAGCCCGTAGCTGAAGCCCGTACTGAAAATAATGCAAAGAGTAAACAGATTGTTTACGAAAGAAGCGGCACCCAGTTCCTCCGTGCTGTGATGCCCAATCATCAGCGTATCGGCAAAACCAAGCACAATGACTCCCAACTGCCCCACCACAATGGGTAGCCCCAGGAGAAGCAATGCTTTATAGTGCTGCTTATACGTATCAAATAATTTTTTCATACTAAAGGTTTTCTTTTTGGTAATAAAGCACAATCCCGTTTTCATCGCGAAAGGTCTGTTGGGCGACCCTATGAAGCTGTTCTGCCGTCACAGAGCGGTAATTGTCCACTTCACGGTCTATGTCTTCTGCCTGTCCGGTCAGTTCAAACCAGGCAAGATTCGTGGCAACATTCAGATAATTGATGTTGCCGAATATCTGGGTGGACTCAAATTTGTTCTTCACTTTTTCC
>OGIU01000645.1_pt1 | contig 19466 bp, 8 predicted proteins | sample 1571791 | NCBI WGS metagenome assembly OGIU01 (sample SAMEA2582104, study PRJEB24529) | metagenome | biome: Human gut stool | place: China | collected 2011
CTGGAGATTGTTCTTGATTGGTCTGATTCAAATCGGCTTCTTGCGTTTGGTTAGTTACTTTCTCAGCCTCACTAGCCTGTGTTTGTACTTCTTTTGACTGGTCAGGGCTAGGCTGAGTGGGATTTTCTTGAGCTGTTTTAGCAGATTCGGAAACAAGAGACTGGCTCGGCTCTACCACTTGGGGGACTTCCTTGGTCGTGCTAGGTGCAAGCTCCACTTGAGGGGCAACTTGATGGTCAGTTTGAGTTACCACTTCTTGAGGTGTTGGGCTCACAGTTGCCTGTTCCACTTGGTCCGCATAGACAGGACTAGCCAGGGCCAAACCTACAAAACTTACCAAGGCACAACCATAGACCCAAGTTTTCCCACTTTTACGCATAAACCAATTTTTACAAACAGTATCATTCATGATTCTTCTCCTTCTTTAGAGCAACATTAAATGTTAACTCATTTTTCATGAAAATTCAAAGTCAATACATTCGCCTTTATTAATAAGCCTATCAAAGTTTCCGGAAATATCTCTAGGATTTACATTAAAACGGTAAACGCTTACTTTTAATATCATTATAGCACTATCGTCTGAAAATGTCGCATTTTTCTATAATATTTTTCATATAAATGAAAAACTTCCGAATTTGCCATTCGAAAGTCTCATACTGATGCTTAATCTGAGCCTGTTAGCAGGCTATTTCCAATAATACCAATGGTTACAATAGCAATCCCAAAGAATCCCAAAAGGCTAGGTAGACTATCTCCGAGGAAGAGGCAACCACCCAAGAGGGTAAAGAGAACTTCACCAGCCTGAGTGGCTTCAACCACTGCCAGTTGCTTATGGTTATGCTTAACTAGATTAGTCGCCTCGAAGAAAAGCAAGGTTGCGACAACCCCAGAAAAGACTGCTACAATTAAAGACTGTAAAATCTGTCCACCTGATGGAAGCCCAGCATCTGCACCAGCAAAAACTGACAAAAGCAACCAAAAAGGCGTACTCATCAAGGTCATCCCAAACACGCGTTGCGTCGTTGAAAGCTGATCATGCTTGCAGTGGACCATCATCTTACGATTACCCAAAGGATAGGCAAAAGCGGCCAGTAAAATCAAGAGACTAGCACGGACCACACCGCTACCAAGACCACTACCAAAGTAAGGAATCTGAATGAGAATAATCCCTAAAAGGATAACCAATGTCATAAGCAGTTGCTTACCAGGTACCTTCTGCCCAAAGAGAGGGGTCAAGAGCAGACCAGCTAGAATGGTAATCTGCCAAGTAGCCGCCACAAACCATGACTCGCCATAAATGGACGCTAGAGACAGGGGCCCATAAAAAAGCCCAAAACCAACCGTACTCCAGACCAACCAGGTCAAGGGTGCTTTCTTAATGGCAGACAATACACCTGCCAGCTCACCCTTACGCCAGACCAAAACAGCCAGCATAGGCAAACTAAACAAATAGCGTAGACTAGCACTCCACATCCAGGACCCACCCGAAAGATTCATACTACGGTTGAAAATAAAAGTAAAAGCAAAAAAGAGGGCACCCAGAATACCATACCAAAGCGCCCTCGCAAATTGAGATTGTTTCATAACTGTAAACTCCTGTAGAGACTATTATACAGTAATTGGAGCAATAGAAAAAGGAGGCCATCATAATGACTTCCTTTAATCGCATACAGTTTTCCTTAAGAATCAAGTAAGCAACATGTATCTTAGTCACCTCTGAGCTGTACTTGTGTACGGGCTAGTAGGTCTCCCAAATGTCTCTTATCTTTCCTAAAAATCGTCATTGCCAGTAGCAAAACTGCGAGTAGAGTCGCTGAAAACGAGAGGATAATGGATAACACATCAAAATCACTATATAAGCCATGAATCGTGCCCATATGACCGAGTTGCCAAGGTAAAAATTTGATGACATTTCTAATCAAGCTAGCCTGCACTGTTTTTTTCTGGTAGACAAGTTCAAGTCCCGCTTTAACCTTCCCAAAACTGCCATAATTTTTATAATCCAAGAATGTGAAAAGGAGCGTGATTGGCAAAACAGAGGTGAAAAATACAAGCCACTGCGACTGAATTTCTGCAAACTCTGGGACACCATTAAAAAAGATGATGTAAATAAGCATCGAACTTAAAAACAGAAGAACTAAATAAGCTAGAATGAAAAGATAATCAAAGAGAAATTCAATCATTCTTTTTTTAAACGGAATAGGGTTTATTGCTATAATTTTCATCATCGTCTCCCCCTTTCTCATCTCCTATTATAACATTTTTAATATTCTAAATAATATTTGAGAAGAAAATCTGCTGGTTATTGAGCTCGCAAATTGAGATTGTTTCATAACTGTAAACACCTGTAGATTCTATTATACACTACTTCTATTATGGCTTTTGGACTTTATTTCAATTTTACGTTATATTATTATTAAAAAACTAAATCATAAGGAATTATGTATGTCAGAAGATATTAAAATCGAGATTGGAAAAAGAATTCGTGAAGAACGTGAACGTCAAGGGTTAACACGTGAGCAAGTTTGTGATACCGAAGAAGAATTAACCGTCAAACAACTGATGAGAATTGAGCTTGGGCGTTCTTTACCAACTATTGTCAAACTTCAATACATCAGTGATAAATTGAGTGTTTCCCTCAACTATTTGTTAGGTGAAACAAAACTAGACATTCCTGAAGACTATTACAAGGCTAAATATAAACTTATGAAGTCTCCTGTCTATGGTGACTCGGAACGTATCAAGAAAAAGCTAAAAGATATTGAGGAACTCTACGACAACTATATTGATGTGCTACCAGAGGACGAGCTTTTAGCTATTGATCTCATTGAAAGAACCCTGAATTTTATGATTAGTGAGGAAGAAAGTCTTATTGAATCTGTATTTGAAGACTATTTGGTTCAAGCTTTGAAAAAAGAAACATATTCCTTAAATGACCTTCTATTAATTTCATACTATGCATTTCGATGTCAGGATTATGACTATGATAAAGAGAGAATTGAAAAATTTAGACGAAAATTAATTAATCAAGAATTACAAGGTGAAGAGCTGTTTAATGTTGAACTGATAGGTGCTTTATCAGCTATAGCTGGGATATATGTAATGCATCATGACTATAAAGAAATGAAGTCTGTTGTTGATAAAATGTATGTTCTTATTGATAAGACACTTCAACAAGCTTATAAACCCGCAGTACTTGTTTTTGAAGCGAAATATTATCTATTCTATGAGAACAATAGAGATAAAGCAACCGAGCTCTATAATACAGCTACCGTACTAGCCGAAGCTTTTGGTGACCAAGTCTTCATCAAAAATCTTAAAATGGAAATGGAAAATGATTTAGATACAAGTAACGAATCAAAGTGACATAGATGTCCTTTTGATTCGTTATTTTTTTGTTTATACTCGTTCATATAATCAAATAGGAGAAATCAAGATATGACAAACCTTATCGTAGCAAAACAGTTAACCAAAGAATTTCAAAAATATAAAGCAATCGAAAATCTAAACTTCACAGTTGAAAAAGGTGAAATTCTAGGTTTCCTTGGACCATCAGGTTCTGGTAAAACGACAACAATCAATATCTTAACAGGTCAACTCACTCCTAGTCAGGGAGAAACTTATATTTTGGGCAAATCATCCCTTCAGTTAAAAGAAGATGATTTGTCAAAGATTGGTTTAATCACTGAAAATAGTGGTTTTTATGAAAAATTGACACTTTATGACAATCTTCTATTCTTCGCAAAACTCTATAATGTTTCGACAGAGTATGTTGATGATTTGTTAAAACGTGTAGGTCTTTATGACCATCGTAAAACCTTGGCAGAAAAGCTCTCTACAGGGATGAAACAACGGATGCTTTTAGTGAGAGCTATCATAAACAAGCCAAAAGTTCTCTTTCTTGATGAACCTACTTCTGGACTAGATCCATCAACGTCTCAAACCATTCATTCTCTTATTGAAGAACTAAAACAACAAGGAACAACCATTTTTCTGACGACACATGACATGCACGAGGCTACAATTTTGTGCGATAAGATTGTACTTCTAAATAAAGGTAAGATTGTCGAAGAAGGTAAACCTGCTGAACTTATTCAGAAATATAATACAAATAAAATGGTAAAAGTGACCTACTGCTCAGGTCAAGAAAAAGTGATTCCTTTCTCTGAATTAAATCATATTAGTGCTACTCAAGATATTCAAACCATCCACTCATGTGAACCAACTTTAGAGGACATCTTCATCCAACTTACAGGAGGAAAACTTAATGTTTAACCAATTAAAATCTTTACTATGGCTTAGAAAGCGAGTTATCAAATCTAATAAAACCATTATCCTACAAATTCTCCTTCCTTTAGGGTTTGCCTTTCTCTACAAACATATCTATGAGATTCAAGGTAGCCTAAACAACTCAATGAAAGTCAATCTATTAGTCAACTGTTTAGCCCTATCTTTGAGTTTATCAGTTGGAAATCCAATCAGTACTATTGTTTCCGAAGAAAAGGAAAAAAATATTTTAAGAACCTTATTTTTAAGTGGTGTTAACAGTAAAAACTATATTCTTTCAGTTTTATTTTATCCAGTGCTTATTAGCTTAGTTATGACAACTGCTATTCCGAGAATACTCGAACTTAATATTGAAAATAATTATGGTCCTTATCTTATCATCTCGCTTGCTACAGCTTTAGTAATGATGCTGATTAATCTTTTCATCGGATTAATCAGTAAAACTCAAGTATCTGCCCAAGTAATTAGCCTTCCAGTATCAATGATTAGTATGTTTATTCCAATGCTTTCAGGGATTAGTAAAGATTTCGATAATGTCACGAAGTACAGTTATATGGGATTGTTCACAAAATCTATAAGCCAGCTTGAAAGCTTTAAGTGGCAAGACCAAATAGCAAGCTCACTTTCTCTACTAGCCTGGTTGCTCCTCTTTGCTACACTGACCATTCTACAATCTAAGAGATTACGAAAAATATCCTAATTCCAAACCACAACCATCTAAACTGAGTGTTAGATGGTTATTTTGTTTATTCCCCATCTTTTTCTCTAACCATAAAAAGACAAATCCCTGGAGTCTTTTCATTCACATGATTTTAAGGTATATTATTATATAATTAAAACTCAAAGGAAATACAGATGTCTGAAGAGATTAAAATCGAGATTGGAAAAAGAATTCGTGAAGAACGTGAGCGACTTGGTTTAACACGTGAGCAAGTTTGTGATACCGAAGAAGAATTAACAGTAAAACAACTGATGAGAATTGAGCTAGGTCGTTCTTTACCAACCATTGTCAAACTGCAATACATCAGTGATAAATTGGGTGTTTCCCTCAACTATTTGTTAGGTGAAACAAAACTAGACATTCCTGAGGAGTACTATCAGGCTAAATATAAACTCATGAAGTCTCCTGTCTATGGCGACCTCGAACGTATCAAGAAAAAGCTAAAAGATATTGAGGAACTCTACGACAACTATATTGATATTCTACCAGAAGAAGAACTATTAACCATTGATATCATTGAAAGAACCCTGAATTTTATATCTGAAGAGAAGAAAGAAGATCTTGTTGAGATTGTATATGAAGACTATTTGAACCAGGTATTAAAAAAAGAAGAGTACACCTTGAATGACCTTCTGCTAATAAAATACTATACCTTTCAATGTCAAGTTGGTGACTATGATGAAGAAATTGTTGAAAGTTTTCGATGTAAATTAATTAATCAAGAATTACAAGGGGAAGAGCTAGTTAATGTTGAACTACTAGGGGCATTGTCAACTATAGGTGGAATCTATGTGATGCATCATGATTATAGAAATATGAAAACTATTGTCGATAAAATGCATACTATTATTGATAAGACGCTACAACATGCTTACAAACCCGCCGTACTCATTTTTGAAGCGAAATATTATCTTTTCTATGAGAACAATAGAGATAAAGCGACTGAGCTTTATAATACAGCTACCGTACTAGCTGAAGCTTTTGGTGATCAAGTCTTCATCAAAAATCTTAAAATGGAAATGGAAAAAGATTTAAACATAAAATAGAAAATATATCATCAACATTTTAAACATGATTCATTCCAAATGTAATAACTACCAAAGAAGCATCTGAAGTTAAACTCAGATGCTTCTTATCTTTCCTGAATATCGTTGAGTAAACGAAAGTTTTTCGGCAACGAATTTTTGAGTGAAATCATTGTCTTCTCTCAAATCCCTTAAACGTCGGTACATCAATCTTTCTCCTAAGGAAAAGTATAGAGGAAAAATTTTATGTATTGTCCTAATTGGACAATATGAAATATACTCAATAATATCCACTAGTATTCAAGTATATTGATTGATGCTTTATTGTTTGAAACAGAAAAATAATAAAGTATATTCCATTTATAGAGGGTTGATATGTCTTATTTATATTATTTGTAGGTATTTATTTACTTTATTTGATAATAACTCTTGATCCATGTTTAAAGTACCAGTTATGATAAGAGGTTCCAGAAATGTTAGACCTGTCAAATACTGAATCATAGTGATAGGCTTTAAAATCTCTTCAATTGTTACATGGAAGCGGCCGTTTCTCGTGTAGTCATCTTGCCCAGCTCCAAAACTAGCTACCAACATGACTTCCTTGCCTTGTAAGGCAGTACCAGTCGAACCATAGGCCCAACCGTATTCAAAAACAACGTCAAACCACTGTTTCATGAGGGCTGGCGTTTGGTACCAATAAATTGGGAACTGGAGTACAATGCGATCACTTACCTCTAGAATCTTTTGCTCCGTTTTGACATCAATGTCAAAATTGGGATACAGTTGGTACATATCTCGCACGTCATAACCAGCTCCAGCAGCAGCTGTTGCCAGTTCTTTATTAATGCGTGAGCCCGTTTTTAATTGAGGGTGAAATGTAAAAATTGTGGTTTTCATATCGTTTCTCTTTCTTATCTTAATTATGCTTGACCTTCCTTAGACACAAACCATACATCAAAAACGCACTAGAAACACATTACTCAAATGCAAAATTGGAGGGGACCAATAAGCTTATCAAAGACATCAAACGTCTGGGCTTCGGTTTTAGAAACTTTATTAACTTTAGGAAGCGTGTTTTCATCACTCTGAACATAAAAAAAGAGAAGACCTATCAGGTCCTCTCTAGATGTTAGCTTTTCGTCACCCACTACAGTTGACAAAGAGCCTGAATCATTCGATTCATCAGTTTTAAGGAAGATATGTTCATTACAAACAAATCGTATCAATTAGAAAGATTAGTCTTCTTTCTTCTTACGAGCTACAAGACCAAATCCACTCAATACTCCGAGAAGTCCAAGTGCTGCAAGGCTAGCATTATCTTCTGTACCTGTATTTGGAAGTTCACGTTGGCCATCCATATATTGAGGTTTAGAAGGTGCTGCTGGTTGAGCTGCAGTTGCTGGAGTTCCATTATTATTTCCGTTGTTATCTCCATTATCTGCAGGTGTTACAGGTTGTGGAGTTTCTGGTTTTGGTTCCGGCTTAGGCTCTGGTTTAGGAGTTGGTGCTGGAGTTGGGTTTGGTTGTGGTACTGGAACATAGTTGATTGGCGTGTCCTTAGTCGGATCGTTCGGTACGTTTGGTACTTCATATCCTTTAGTTGGATCATTTGGATCAACTGGTTTCAGTGGGTTTCCGTTTGGATCTACCGGAGTGAATCCTGGTACGTAAGGTACATGTGGTTTATCACTTCCTGGTTTTGTTGGATCTGTTGGATCATTTGGATATGGAATTGGATTTGTTGGTGTTCCTGGGATGTTTGGTACCCATGATCCTAACTTATCGTAAACAACTGTTTCGTTGATATCTTTGATTGTATCAGGTGTTACTTTAACATCTTTCGTTGATGATTCTAAATCACCATCTTTAGCAATATATCCTTTCACAACTGGTACTGGATATCCGTTGAAGATATCGTCGTTACGATCTGTTGTCCATTCTCCGTATGTGATTTCTCCTGTTACTAAGTTAACTTTAGCATCACGAGTGAATTTGATTGTTTCAACACGAGTTTCAGAAACTTCGTTTCCATTGCGATCCACATACTTGATAGTACGTGTAGCTGATTTCTCAGTTACAAGATCTTTCACAGTACTTGGCCATACTGGGCTATTTGGATCTTCAGGGAATACTGGTTTACCTGGTTCTGGTGTAGATGGTGTTACTGGAGTTCCATCTGGATTCTTCGGTAAGTTTGGATCATTTGGATCTACTGGCTTACCTGGTGTAACTGGAATAATTCTCTCAGCTACTGTTACATTGAAGATTTGATCTACAGATTTATCTTTATCAAATACTCTGTCTGTATCTTTAGATGGGAAGTCGTTCTTAACTACTCTGTATCCAGCTTTTTCAAGTTTTTCAATAGTCTTAGTTACTTCATCAACTTTAGACTTAGTGAAGTTAGCTCCTGAATCACCTTCATCAACTACTGGAGTTGATACTACTTTACCACTTTCAGTTACAAAGTTTGTGATAGCTTTTTGCTTATCAGTTACGTAAGTGATTGGTGTATCTGTACTTGGGTCAGTTGGTACTGGTGGTACTTCATATCCTTTAGATGGATCTTTCGGATCAACTGGTGTTAATGGAACTAGTGGGTTATCTGGACTAATTGGTTTAGTTGGATCTTTTGGTACCACTGGTGTTGTTCCTGGCACGTAAGGAACGATTGGTCTATCGTTTCCTGGTTTTGTTGGATCGTTCGGATCATTTGGATATGGAGTTGGATCGATTGGAGTAATTCCTTCTGGTACTTTTGGTACCCATGAACCAAGTTTAGTGTAAACTACTTCGATGTTTTCATCTTTAGAGTCTGCAGTTAATCCTGTTGTAGCTGCTACTTCTTTTTGTTTAGCATCTTTCAGGATATATCCTTTAACTACTGGTGATGTTACAGCTTCGAATGTTGTATCTCCATCTTTAGCAGTCCAGTTACCGTAAGTGATTTCACCTGTTACAGAATTGATCTTACCTTCACGAGTGAATGTAACTTTATCTGTTACTTTATTAGCTACTTCCTCACCTTTTTCGTTAACGTATGTGATTGTACGGTTCACGTGACGAGTTGTATCAATCTTCTTAATTAGATCTTCTGTCCATTTTGGTCCATCAGGGTTCTTAGGATCGATTGGATCACCTGGTTTTGGTTTATTTGGATCATTTGGATTTTCTGGATCTACTGGTTTGATTGGTTCAACGTGTGGTGTAACCGTCACTACGAAGCTTTGATCTACTTTCGTATCTTTATCGAAGTTCTTATCTGCAGCTGTTGTGAATCCATCAGTTACTAGGTCATATCCTAGAGCTTTAAGTTCAGCAAGCTTAGCTACTGTTGAGTACTTGATTGGTTCTCCAGATTTACCTTCTAGGTTATCTGTGTGAAGTACTGTTCCTGTTCCTTCTACAACATAGGTTACTGTTGCTTTTTGAGTATCTTTCTCATAAGTGATTTCAGTATCTTCTGTTGGGTTTTCAGGTGTTGGTGGAACATATCCTTTACTTGGATCGTTTGGATCTACTGGTTTCAGTGGGTTTCCATTTGGATCTTTTGGAGTTGTTCCTGGAACGTGAGGAATCACTGTTGTTGGTGTTCCTGGTTTTGTTGGATCTGTTGGATCGTTTGGATATTGAGGTTTATCAAGTTTTGGTTCCTCGAATCCTTCTGGTACTTTTGGTACATATTTACCAAGTGGTGTGTAAACGACGTTTACTACTGAGTCAGCTGCATCGTGAGATACGTTCTCTACTTTTTCAGCTGCTTTAATGTCTGCAACATATCCTTCGATTACTGGAGATGTTACTTCAGCTAATGTTTGAGGTGCAGTCCAGTCAGAAGTATAAGTGATTTCACCTGTTACTTTGTTTAGATCACCTTTACGAGAGTAACGAAGTTTTTGTTCTACTGTAGCTGCAGCTTCTTGACCACGTTTAGCTTCTTCTACTTTATCAGTATTAGCGTATCTGTAGTTGATTGTACGATTTACTTCATCTAGTAATCCTAGTTGTTCAAATGTACGTTGTTTTGGATCTCCAGGTACTTTGTCTCCTGGTTTTGGAGTTGTGTTTGGATTATTTGGATCTAGCGGTTTATCTGGATCGATTGGAGAAATTCCTTCTTTAACGATTACATAGTAAACTTGGCTAATTCCACTGTCACCTTTATCATCTTTATCATCAAATGTACGGTTCGATTCAGCGTAGAATGCTACACGATCTGTAGTGTAGGCTGCATCAGTTGGTGCAACAACTTCATAACCTTTAGCTTCTAACTCAGCTTTAACGTTATCGATGTTTGTTGTCTTGATTGCTTTACCTGTGTCTCCTGCTTCCGCAACTGATACGTGAACTGCAGTTCCATCAGCTTTAATGAAGTGAACTAGAGCTACTTGAGAACCATCTTTCACATACGTGATTGTAGTGTTTTGAGTTGGGTCTTCTGGTACTTTCGGTACTTCATATCCTTTAGTTGGATCGTTTGGATCTTTCGGAGTTAATGGTTTACCGTCTGGCCCTACTGGTGTTGTTCCAGGGATGTATGGTACAACTGGAGTTTCAGTAGGTGTTCCTGGTTTTGTAGGATCTTCATTAGTTGGGTTTTCATATGGTTTTGGTGTTAAATCAGTTCCTGGTGGAGGCGTTACTCCTTCCGGAATTACCGGTACATATGAACCAAGTTTACGATAGATGATTGTTTCTTCACTATCTTTATCAGTAGCTTTAACATTTTCACGAGCTGTAGATGTCGCAGCTGAAGCTACATATCCAGGTTTGTTTGGTGTTGTTACAGCATCGATTGTTGTATCGTTATCTTTAGCTGTCCAGTCAGAGAAGTTAGAGAGTGCTCCTGTCACTGGATCTAGGTCAGCTGTACGAGTGAATGTTAATGTTTGTACATTATCAGGGATACCTGCATCTGATCCGTCAGCTAGTTTGTAGTGAACTGTGTGAGTTACTTCTTCGATTAATCCTAATTCTTTGTAAGTACGTCCTTTTGGATCGTTTGGTACTTTATCATCAGGTTTTGGAGTAACATCTGGTGTGTTTGGATCCACTGGTTTGTTTGGATCAACATTCGTTGGTTTTGTAGTATAGATTACTGTTTCATTAATGTCTTCAGCAGTTGCTGTTACTTCTGATGCTGGTACAGTCTCTTTATCTGGAGTAAAGTTTGTAACTTTTGGTGAAGTTACAGCTTCAAATGTTTGAGCTGGTGACCAGTCTCCGAATGTAATCTTACCAGTTACTGGGTTGATTGTTGCTGAACGTTTGAACTCTTTAGTTTCTTGAACTGAATCAGCAGCTTTAGATCCATCCGCGTAAACATACTTGATTGTACGTTTAACTTCTTCTTTACGTCCGTCTTCTAACTCTTTGATTAACTCTGGCGTCCATTTTGGTCCTGTTGGATTATTTGGATCGATTGGTTGATCTTTAGTTGGAGTTGGATCGTTTGGATTTACAGTAATTGGCTTAGCAGTGACTAGGACTTTGTATACTTGGTTAGTCTTAGAATCCGCATCAAATTTACCATCTGTTGGGTAATTATTTTCAACGACTGTGTATCCTTTAGCTTTAAGTGCTTCAATTGTTGATGTTATGTCTGCAGATTTAGTAAAGGCTTTTCCTGTATCACCAGTATCTACTACTGATTCTGCTACTGCACCTTTTTCAGTCTTATCAGTTTCACTGTTTACTTCGATGAAGTGTGTAACAGCTACTTGAGAACCATCTTTAACATACGTAATTGTAGTGTTTTGAGTTGGATCTGTTGGTAAGCTTGGTACTTCATATCCTTTCGTTGGATCGTTAGGATCTTTTGGAGTTAATGGTTTTCCATTCGGTCCTACTGGTGTTGTTCCAGGGATGTATGGTACTACTGGAGTTTCAGTAGGTGTTCCTGGTTTTGTAGGATCTGCTGGAGTTGCATTTGGATATGGTTTTGGATTTAGGTCAGCATCTGCAGGAGGTGTGATTCCTTCTGGCACTACTGGTACATATGAACCAAGTTTACGGTAGATAATTGTTTCTTCACTATCTTTATCCGTAGCTGCCACATTTGTACGTTCTGTAGATGTTTTCGCTGAAGCTACATATCCGTCTTTGTTCGGTGTTGTTACAGCATCGATTGTTGTGTCTCCACCTTTAGCTTTCCATGTACCGTAGTTAGAGATTGCTCCAGTTACTAGATCTACTTCTGCAGTACGTGTAAATGTTAATGTTTGTACGTTATCCGCAATACCTGCATCTGATCCATCTTCAAGTTTATAGTGAACTGTGTGTGTTACTTCTTCGATTAATCCTAATTCTCTGTAAGTACGTCCTTTTGGATCGTTAGGTACTACATCATCAGGTTGTGGAGTAACATTTGGATTTGTTGGATCTGTTGGTTTGTTAGGGTCTACAGTCGTTGGTTTTGTAGAGTAGATTACTGTCTCTTCAAAGTCTTTATCTGTAGCCGCTACAGTTTTCGCTGGCACATCTGCAATTGCTGGTGTTACACCTGCAACTGCCGCAGTGTATTTCTCAAGTGTTGGAGAAGTTACTGCTTCGAATGCTTGATCAGCTGACCAATCTCCGTATGTGATTTCACCTGTCGCTACATTAATCTTACCAGAACGTGTGAATTTAAGTGTTTTAACTTTCTTATCAGCAACACTTGTTAAATCAGATTCTGCTACTGGAGTACCATCTTCGTATACATACTTAATCGTACGTGTTACTTCTTCTTGTACTTTTACAGCGTTGATTAATGCTTCAGTCCATTTTGGTCCATCTGGATTATTTGGATCGATTGGTGTTACACCTGGAGTTGGTTTTGGATTGTCATTACTTGATGGTTTAGTTGGATCAAATGATGGAATATCAACTACTTTAGCTTTGAATTTCACCACATAATCTTGATCAACTGCAGCATCTTTATCGAATTTATCTGTTGATTTGAATCCATTATCAACTAGTTCGTAACCTTTCTTAACTAGCTCAGCAATCTTATCTGTTACTGAAGTTGCTGTTGTAGCTGGGTAAGCTGCTTCTGATTTACCTGTTACTGAGATTGGATCTGCAAGACCTGGAGTAATGACTTTATCTGTATTAGTAGGATCTACTTCTACAAATTTAACTACAGCTTTTTGGTCTACTGGAGTATAAAGAACTGTAATCTTGTAGTCATCTGCTTCTGCATCGATTGCTGCAGTCGCTTCTACAGTAGCGTTATCTGGTACATATCCAGTTACTTCTGGTGATGGCACATTGTTGAATTTATCATCTTTAGCTTTTTCTGCATCAGATAATGTGATTGCATCGTTAGATGTTCCACCTACTGGTGTCCATGGTCCAAATGTAACGATTTCTTTTTGAGCAGCTGTTGCATCTGCTGCAATTGCTTTGCTTGTGATGTGGTCGTAGTAAACTGTACGAGCTTTGTATTCCTCAGGAGAATCATATCCGCTCTTATCTAATACTGCTTTATAAGTAGCGTATTCTGTTGGATATTCTTTAGCTGCTAATGTGTAGTCAATTGTACGGTCACGTTCAAAGTGAAGTGTTTCAGTCACTGTTGGTGCTGCTGTTGTTCCACGTTTATCTGCTGGTACATCATCTGTACTTGCATATTTGTACTCAATTGTACGTGTTACTTCTTGAGTATCTTTAATTTGACGAATAACTTTCTTGTGACGTAGGTAAACATTGAATGCTTGGTCTACTTCTTTATCATCATCAAACTTACGTCCACCCTCAATAGCTGTACCTTGGGTATTATTTGTATAGTCATCTGTTACTAGTTCATACCCTTGGTCTTCATATTTCTTGATTGTTTCAGCTGTTGTATAAGGAATCGCTGTATGAGATTTACCTTGAAGTGTTGTAACACCGTAAGTTGTTTTCGCATCCGCACCTGTTGTAGGAGCAGTTGCTGCCGTTTGAACTTCAAGAATACGAGCATCACCTGTAGCGTCTAAGTCAATGTATGTGACTTTAGCTTTTTGAGTATCAGCTTTGTAAACAACATACATATCGAAGTCATCTTTATTATCCGCGCGAACTTCTGATACTAATGGTTCATATGCTCCAACATCTTTAGTATTATCTGCTACTGGAGTATATAATCCGACAGGTTGTTTTCCATTGTGGATGTGACCCATCTTACCGTCAGTACCAGGACTTGTGAAGTCAGCTGTTACTACTTCAGCAGTATATCCTTTAACTGTTGGTGAGATGATTTCTTTAAATTTAGAATTTTCATCACTTGGAGCCGTCCATTTACCAATGATAATTGAACCTTGGTTAAACTTAGTTCCAGCTGGAATAGTATCTCCAACTTTGTATACATGACCAGATGCATCTGTAACTTGGTTGGTAGTTACCATTTCTTTATCAGTCGTACCGGCTTCAGAGAAAATCTTATAATCACGAGTATAATCAATCGTTTGTGTACGAGTAACTGGCGTATTATCGATTGCTAGGATTGGATTATTATCTTTATAAGAATCTTGACTTGATGGATTGTCATTATCGTTTTCATATACATAATGAATGGTACGAGTGATTGAAGCTTTTGACTGTGGCTTAACGATTGGTGTATACGTTGCTTTACCATAGTCTGTACCATATTTACTTGTTACTGGGTCCCCAGATACTTTATCGTTATAGTCAACATCCGGTTGTTGTTTTGTTACACCTGTACCTGTTCCTACGAACTTAGGATCTGGTGTGAATGTAATTTCACCAGTATCTTGGTTTAATGTGTAGGTACCTTCGTTTTCAATGACGATTTCTGTTTCAGTTACTTTAGTGTAACGACGTGGAACACTTGTCACTTCTCCTGTTTGTGGATCGATGTGAACTGCATTTGGAAGAGTTACGTTCATTAAGTCTTCATAAGTAGTTTGCTCACGAGTTCCTGCTGGAATCGTATCTACTGAATTCTTAGAATAAGTCTTACCATTTGCTGCTGTAAACTCAGTTTCAGAACCACCGATTAACTGATCTACAGTTGTGTCATTAGCAAGAGTAATATCAGGATTTCTGCTCACTCGGTTACCAGGTACATTTTCACCTGTTTTATAAGTAATTTCCCAGAATGAACGTTGAGCTTCTCCTCTAATATTTAAAGGTGTTACTAGAACATCACCAATTTTTAGTTTTTGTCCAGTTGGTACTACAACCTGAGCACCATCTCTGATTACTGTTGTTGGCTCCACCGTTGTCGGCTCTTTACTCATTACTTTAGCGCCTGCTGGAACCGTACCACCACCGTAGTTTACATTTTTAAGTGTTACATTTCCTGTACCAGTAATGGTATATGTTTTATTTTTTTCAAATACTGGAGTACCTGCTGGAAAAGTTTTAGGTGCGAATGTAGCTTGAGTTCCATCATCTAAAGTGATTGTTGTTGGTTCAGTTACTTTAGTATCCTGTCTATAAAACTTACCTGGAATTTCTTTTCTTGTTGTAAAAGTTGGCTTCTTCGTTTTATCTAGTATTACATAATCAGAAGTATACTTAACGTCTTCTACTTTATCATTTGTAACAGTTTCAACAGTACCATAAACTGGAATTGTTGGATTTGATTTTTGAACAGCACCTTGAACATCCTCAGTAGTAGTATCTTCTCCTACTGGACGAACGTCAATAACAGTTGGAATATATACCGCATCCATTGTACGATTACCATTATATCCATTATTCACATTTGCTGTTAATTTGTCCTTATCAGCTAATCGGTCTGAAGATAATACTTCTTTAAGAGTTGCATCTGTTAAGTCCCAACCCGTTGAATTACGGTTTTGGTCCCAACCACGAATAACTGCTCCACGGGCAGTTCCTACATATCCTGCTTCAGGTTTAAAGTCAACCGTTGTTCGATAATTTCCTGAAGCATCTTTAATATTTTGTCCATTTACTCCAGCTTTATTTAAAGTATATTCCCCAACTTTATTTCCAGCAGTATCATATTCTGTATATTTGGATAAGTAGTACTCTGTTTTACCTGTTGCAGGGTTTACTACTTTAATCGCTGTACCTAAAGTATTTCCTCGTTTATCTTTTACTACTACTTCTGGCCCTTTATAAACAGTTGTTCCTTCTGGATCTACAACGTTCACGTTTGTATTAGCTGTAGGTTCTTCACTTGCAACAACTGAATCAGTTAATACAAACTTAGGAGCAACTGTCGGTTCCATTTGGTTCCATGCTGTATATTTTGATGATTCCGTTTTACCTGTTGCAGTAAACAATTCAGTAGTTCGAATATCTAATTTTTGTTCTCTACCTTGGAAGTCTTTTGTTTCATTTTTTGTTCCACGAGGTGGGTGAACTACATGAGTTTGGAAATCTTCTACTTCACCTGAAGACGCAACACCAGTTGGTAAATCAACATCTCCTTTATCTAAAGCGATACGTAAACGTACACCTAAATTATCAACAGATGTATCTAATAATTGAGGAGTGTTTTTCCATTTTAATGTGTAAGTTCCTGCTTTTGTTACTTCTACTAATTCAGAAGCTTCATATAAATCGAATTTACCGTTGTTATTGAAGTCAACCCATCCACGAATATACGCTTTCTCATTATTAGTCCCTGGATTTGCACGGACACCTTTTAACTCATATTCGTTTGCAGTTCCTTGACGTAATGCATAAGTCGTTGCCACAGCTGGATCTAATAATTGACCTTCTCCTTCATCGGCTAATACACCAACACCAATGACACCTTCAGCTTTATTAAAGACACCTTTTATTGGTAAATGTGACGTAGGATCAGAAATTGTTAAAATATCATCTTGTCTAAGAGCAACCGTTGTTCCATCTGTTTTACGGATAACAGTATTTCCGTTCCTTTGAACTTCATAAATACCAGTGTCTCCTTTTTCATTTGTAACAGTAGAAGTTCCACTCTTAAGTTCAACTTTTTCATATTTATCTGTATTAACTAAATCATCTAATACCCAAGCTCCATTTGGCTCTTTTTCTGTAGAACGGAAATCAGGATCACCTTTTTGTGAACCTAAATATGGTTGAGTAGCTACCGTGCTACTTCCGTCAGAGTTTGTTCTTACAAGGTTTCCAATGAAGTGCTGAGCTGAACCATATGAGGCTGGAGCATCTCCCCCGTCATAAATGACAAATCCAATCGTACCCGCTTGAGAACCTTGAGTATTCATATAAATAGACAAATTAGAAACATTTTGACTTATTCCTACTGGCAAATCGTTTCCACTATTAATAGTAGTCCATGCTGGTCCAAATAATTTTGTTCCATACATAGAAACATGTCCATTTTTATCTGTACTTAACCATTCTGTTCTTTTATATCCAGGTCTTTCAAATGAGTTATTATTTCTTGCTAATAATTCTGAATTAATTGGGACAACACCATTTCCACCTTTAGGGTTTTTATTTAGTGCTAAAAACTGTTCCCAGTTTGTCCCATCTGTCTCAAATTGAAGCACTTCAATTTCTCCAGCTTCTTCAGCATCTACCGCAATCGCATTAACAGCAACAGGACGGCTATTATAAGTAGCTGAAAGCGAGAAATTCACCCCTACATTGGCACTGTCATAGGCTGCAGTGAAAGCGGTCATCTGAGGGGTACCATCTTCATTATCAGTAGATAGACCCACGTGCTTCATGTGTGAATAAGTCTTATCCTGATAAGCTAAAACGACATCAACTGGATCTCCAGCTCTTCTACCTGTAGCTTTTTGATCTTGATTCATTACGTTATAAGCTTTACCATTTGAATCTTTAAATGGATTTGTTGCAACATTTTTAGGTGCTAATGATGTTACAGTAGCTGTTAATTCATACCCTTCTACTGAAGTTTTAACAGTAAACTTCATTCCTTCTTGAAGCGCTTCGAAAAATTCTCCTTTAGAACTATCTACACGTCCATTCTGACTCTGTACGTTTCCATTGCTATAGAAGTGTTTTGAGTAACGAGCTGGACCATTTTTCAACCATTCATCATCTAAAGTTGTTCCTTTACGACCATCAGGATACGTTACTTCACGATAATACGTAAACACCCCTGTTTGCTCTACACCATAGCGGTCTCTAACAACTTTAGTAACTGGAGTAGCTAAGTGCTTAACCTCACCTACTTTTGTTCCATCTGTATAAGTAATTTTAGATGAACCAAAGTCAAACCAGTTAATAGATTTCTTCAATTGTTCAGTATTACGATTAGCTGTATACCCTTTAATTACTTCTGATGTTGGAAATGTAAATTTTTGACCATTTGCCAGAGTAACTGTTGTTTCTCCAACTAAGTTACCATTAACATTTACTTGAATTTTATCAGCATCTGTCAAATCAGGGTTCGCAATACGGAATTGACGGATGATTTCTGCTATTTCTTCTTCTGTAACATGTTTATAATTTGCTACTGGCGTAACTTGAGCAGGTTTAACGACTAATTTGTTATTATTTGCAGCAACATCATCTAATACTGCTTCAACTTTACCTACGTGTCCTGCACGTTTCATCTCTGCGTAGACTGCTTCGATGGCAGATGAAATACGTTGGACTTGGGCATCCAATTCCTCTTTAGTGATTTCTCCTGCTAATAAAGCTATCTTAGAGGCTTTGATTTGGACCTTAGCTGAAGCTACTGCAGCTGCGATAGCCTCTTTCCCTGCTTTATCTTCTGCTTTTTTGTCCGCAAAGTTTGAGGCCGTTGTGTTCAACACTTCTGCTTCAGATGTCAACTGTTCAAGGACAGTTTTAGTTGCAGTAACTGGATTTTCTGCTTTCTTTTCATCCTCTTTATCAGCTTTTTCATCAACTGCTTTATCAGCTTTTTTGTCTGTTGAAGGAGTAGTTAGTGTTGATTTTTCTTTGTCAGCTGCTTCTGTTTTTTCAGTTGTAGCTGGTTTAGATGCTTTTTCATCTTTCTTAGATGCTTCAGCAGCTAATTTTGCAATTTCATCATCACTCAAAGTTGGCTTTTCTACTACAGTAGCTTCTGTCGTAGCAGAAAGAGCTGGTGTCGTCACATTTGCGACATTCTTATTAGTTTTATCATCTTTTGGAGTAGATGCAACAGCTTCTGTTTTATTTTCAGCTGTTACTTCTTCTGCTTTAGCAGTCGTTTGGGCAGCACCCACAATCAAGGCTGTCCCCAACAACACACTCGTAGCACCAAAATGATACTTACGAATAGAGAAACGTTGGCTTAAGCCATACCAATTGAAAGACTTCCTATGTTTAGGTCTTTGTTGTCTCGTCATACAATCCACCTTTTAACTTTTTTTCTCATTATATCAAATATATTGATGAGGTCAAATAAAAATGTATTTTTTTAACTCAATTATTTATATTATTTTTGTTCTCTAGATACTTATGATATAAACAGTTTTCACCCAAATTAATCGAATTTTTATGCAATATATATATATATATATATATATATATATATATATTGCATAAAA
>OGIU01000657.1_pt1 | contig 19270 bp, 19 predicted proteins | sample 1571791 | NCBI WGS metagenome assembly OGIU01 (sample SAMEA2582104, study PRJEB24529) | metagenome | biome: Human gut stool | place: China | collected 2011
GTCCTTGCACAGGTGGTTACCATGTTGCACTTGACATAATATCCGCCCCTACAAAACTGTATTTACTTGCAATATTCATAAAACCAAACAAAAAACGGTTGGATTACTTTTTTCGTAAATCCAACCGTTAATTTTTTATTTGATAATCTAAAATCCGAAATTATTCTCTGCCGGCACGAACACTTGCGGAGGCAAGTATATACACAAAACCGAGGAGAATATCGGTTGCTATGTCGAACACTTCAATCACAAAAACAACCTGTCCGTTGACAACATTAAATATGATGTTAAGCACTCCGATAAGCACAAGCACTACTGCGAGTTTGCCCGAAGTTTTCAACATTTTTTGCATATCCGGCGGTGATGTCTTTTTTGAAACGGCTCTCAGTCCCATTGAACCTACTGCGAGCTTCAGCACCATTGAAACGGTGACAGTCACGATTAGCAGATAGTCGAATACCGATGCCGATCCGCCGTCAAATGACGGGATAATCGTATTAACCAGCTTGTATGCAACCAAAATTCCCGAAAATACAACTCCGAGAAACATTACAACTGCCGTTACTTTGATTTTTTCTTTCATAAGACACACCCCCGTGAAGGTTTAAGTTATCAGCCGATAAGTTCCTTAATTTTTGACTCTGCAAGAGCAGGATCGGCCTTACCTCTGCTGTTCTTCATAACATTTCCGACAAGCGACTTAATCGCCTTTTCCTTGCCGTTCTTATAGTCCTCAACAGCCTTTGGATTGCTCTCAACAGCCTGCTTGCACAAATCGTTGAGTGCGTTTTCGTCAAGACCGCCCATATCGCTTTCGCTGATAAATTCAAGAGCACCCTTGCCGCTGTCAAGCATTTTTTCAAGTGTTGCCTTCGCAAGGTTGTTGCGGATTTTACCGCTGTCAAGAAGTTTTACAAGCTCGTTAAGCTGTTCGGGAGTAACCGCAACATCAAAGATTTCCTTGTCAGCCTCGGTTTCTGTTCTGCGGAAAATCTGACCGATAATGAAGTTTGAAACTGTCTTTGGTGACTTAACTCCCTCGCAAGCCTTGTCAAAATACTCGCTGATTTTGCGGTACTTTGTAAGAAGCTGTGCATCCTTTTCGGGAATTGCAAGTTCGTCAATATATCTTCTGCACTTGTCGGCAGGAAGCTCAGGCATTGCAGCCTTTATTTCTTCAACAACATCTTTCGGAACATGGATAGTAACAAGGTCGGGATCACGAAAATAACGGTAATCGTGAGCGTCCTCTTTACTTCTCATTGAAGATGTTGTGTTGGTTGCATCGTCATAACGGAGGGTTTCCTGAACAACACTTCCGCCGTTTTCAATGAGGTCAACCTGTCTTTCAAACTCATACTCCATAGCCTTTGCTATGTTGTTAATTGAGTTCATATTTTTAATTTCGGTTCTTGTACCAAGCTTTTCGCTGCCCTTTGGACGAACCGAAATGTTTACATCGCAACGCATTGAGCCTTCCTGCATCTTACAGTCGGAAATTCCGATGTAACGCATAACCTGCTGAAGCTTTTCAACATACTCTCTTGCCTCGTCAATTGAACGAATGTCAGGCTCTGAAACGATTTCGATAAGAGGAACACCGCCACGGTTATAGTCAACATATGTGTCGCCGTGCTGATGAATGAGCTTTCCTGCATCCTCTTCGATGTGAATGTGGTGCAGACGGATTTTTCTGCCGTTTGAAAGCTCAACATAACCGCCGATAATGAGCGGAGCATAAAGCTGGCTGATCTGATAAGCCTTTGAAAGGTCGGGATAGCAGTAGTTCTTTCTGTCCATTTTTGAAATCTCTGCGATTTCACCGTGAACTGCAAGACCTGCACGGATTGCATAGCGAACTACCTCACGGTTAAGCTTTGGAAGTGTTCCCGGCAGACCGATACACACGGGACAGCAATGGCTGTTTGGCGCACCGCCGAATTTTGTAGTACAGCCGCAGAAGATTTTTGTCTTTGTGGCAAGCTCAATATGGGTTTCAAAACCCGCAACTAATTCGTAACTCACAGCTTAACACCCCACTTTGTATCCTTAAAGTTTTCAGCAGCAGCCTGCTGATATTTGTATGCCGCATTAAGAATTTCAGCCTCGCCGAAGCTCTTGCCGATAAGCTGCATACCAATCGGCATACCCTTTGCGTTGAATCCGCACGGAACCGAAACACCCGGCAGACCTGCAATATTGACAGGTACAGTGCAGATATCCGTAAGATAGGTTTCAATCGGATCGCTTACAGCGTGTCCCTTTTCAAATGCTGTCATTGGAACTGTCGGAGCAAGGATTACATCGCACTTTTCAAATGCGTTGTTGAATGCCTTAACGATAGTGCCGCGAAGATTCTGAGCCTTTTTGTAATAAGCGTCATAGTAACCTGCGGAAAGAACATAGGTACCGAGGAGAATTCTGCGTTTAACCTCTTCGCCGAATCCCTCCGAACGGGTACGGCAGACCATATCGTGAGTGCCGTTGTAATGCTCGGTTTTGTAACCGAAACGGATACCGTCATATCTGCCGAGGTTTGAAGATGCCTCGGCACAGGCGATGATATAGTAAACAGGAAGGGCAAATTTGAGTTCGGGCAGGTCAAAGTAAACAATCTCTGCGCCCATTGACTTGTAGATATCGGCAGCCTTTAAGACAGCCTCTTTTACATCGTCACGGACACCCTCAAGATATTCCTTTGCAATACCGATTTTCATACCCTTGATGTCATTGTTGAGTTTTGAATAAGTGTCACCGACAAAGCCCTTTGAGGTTGAATCTTTTTCATCTCTCTTTGAAATTGCGTCAAAAACAATTGCAGCGTCCTCAACAGACTTTGTAATCGGTCCAATCTGGTCAAGTGAACTCGCATATGCGATAAGTCCGTAACGGGAAACCGCACCGTAAGTAGGTTTAAGACCTACAATACCGCAGAATGATGCCGGCTGACGGATTGATCCGCCTGTATCAGAGCCAAGACCGTAAGCGGCAATGTTTGCACCTACCGCACTTGCAACACCGCCTGATGAACCGCCTGAAACATAGTTTGAATCAAACGGATTCATTGCACCGCCAAAGTATGATGTTTCGCATGAAGAGCCCATTGCGAACTCGTCCATATTCGTCTTGCCGAGCATAACTGCGTTTTCGCCTGCAAGGGTTTCCCAAACGGTTGCGTTATAAATCGGCTTATAGCCTGTGAGAATTTTTGAACAACAGGTTGTTTCAATTCCCTTTGTTGAAATATTGTCCTTGAGCGTCATCGGAACACCCTCGAGCATACCGATTTCCTCGCCTGAGGCAATTTTTCTGTCAACAGCCTCGGCAGTTTTCAGAGCCTCCTCGCCTGTTACATTAACATATGCGTTAAGCTCGCCGTCAGCCTTTTCGATTTCATCAAGATAGCTTTTTGTAAGCTCGGTACATGAACACTCTTTTGACACAAGCATTTCATGAATTTTTTCAATAGAACCCATTTTTACACCGCCTTACTCTCTGTTTCTTACAAGGAAGTGATCCTCTGCCTGCTCGGGAGCATTTGAAAGGATCTCCTTTGTATCGTAGGACTCAACAACCTCATCCTCACGAAAAACATTTGACAGATTGTTAATATCGTCAAACTCCTCGCCGTCTGTCGGAGCGTTATTGATTGTGTCGGCAAAATCTATGATTTCCTGCATTGACTTTGTAAGGCCGTCAAGCTCCTCTTCGGGAACAAAAAGCTTTGAAAGCAACGCAATGTTTTCAACATCTTCTCTTGTTACCATAAAAACCGTCCTTTTTAAAGAAAATAGGGCAAGTCATATAATATATAACTCGCCCTTTGAGTTTGAATATATGACTGCAAATGCAGTTTTTATCTTAATTTAATATGAACCTCACGGAGCTGCTGTTCTGTTACCTCACCCGGTGAACCGAGGAGAAGATCCTGAGCATTGGAGTTCATCGGGAAGGCAATAACTTCTCTGATGTTCTCTTCCTCTGTAAGGAGCATAATCATACGGTCAACACCCGGAGCCATACCTGCGTGCGGCGGAGCACCGTACTGGAACGCATTGTAGAGTGCAGAGAACTTAGCCTTGAGGTCATCCTCGCTGTAGCCGGCAAGCTCGAACGCTTTCTTCATAATTTCAATATCGTGGTTACGAACAGCGCCTGATGAAAGCTCAACACCGTTGCAAACGATATCGTACTGATAAGCAAGAACCTCTTCGGGATCCTTGTTAAGAAGGCTGTCAAGACCGCCCTGCGGCATTGAGAAAGGATTGTGTGTAAAGATAATTTGATTTGTTTCTTCATCTCTCTCAAACATCGGGAAGTCAACGATAAAGCACATTTCAAAACGGCTTGTATCGATAAGGTCAAGACGCTTTGCAACCTCTGTTCTGATCTGACCCGCAAGCTTTGGAGCTTCCTGAGCAGTATCGGCGATAAAGTAGATTACATCGCCTGCTTTTGAACCGTTACGGCTGATAAGTTCTTCACGGTCGCCATCTTTAAGGAACTTATCAATCGGACCGTCAAATGTGAGGTCATCTCTAACCTTAACATAGCCAAGGCCCTTCATGCCGATTGAAAGAGCGAACTCCTCCATCTTCTTGAACCACTTTTTTGACTGACCTGCGGCATTCGGAACATTGATTGAACGAACTGTCTTTTTGCGGAACGGAGCAAAGTCTGTTTCCTCAAACATATCGCTGATTTCAACAATTACGAGCGGATTGCGGAGGTCAGGCTTGTCTGTACCGTACTTGAGCATACTCTCGGCATACGGAATACGGGCAAACGGAGGCTTTGAAACCTCTTTATTTGAAAACTTCTTGAATGTTTCGTAAAGAACCTCTTCAGCAACAGCAAATACATCTTCCTGTGTTGCAAAAGCCATTTCAAAATCAAGCTGATAGAACTCACCCGGTGAACGGTCTGCACGGGCGTCCTCATCACGGAAGCAAGGTGCAATCTGGAAATACCTGTCAAAGCCTGACACCATAAGGAGCTGTTTAAAAATCTGAGGAGCCTGTGGGAGAGCGTAGAATCTGCCCTTGTGCTTTCTGCTCGGGATAAGGTAGTCACGAGCGCCCTCCGGAGATGAAGTTGAAAGGATAGGAGTCTGAATCTCCATAAAGCCCATTTCGTTCATCTTGTTGCGCAGAAATGTGATAATCTGCGAACGAATCATAATATTATTGTGAACCTTCGGGTTACGGAGGTCAAGAAAACGATATTTAAGTCTTACTTCTTCATTGGTATTTGTAGAGGTTGCAACCTCAAACGGAAGAACATTCTTACACTTGCCGAGAACCTTGATGTCCTCCGTGTGAACTTCAACGAAACCTGTTGCAATCTTCTTGTTGATTGTTTCTTCATCACGCTTAACAACAGTACCGCTGAGAGTTACTGTACATTCCTTGTTGATATTCTTAAGGAGTTCATCGTTGTGAACAACAACCTGAAGCACACCGTACTGATCACGGATATCGAGGAACATTACACCGCCGTGGTCACGGATATTTTCAACCCAGCCCGCAACTCTGACCTGCTGTCCGATATTTTCTTCTCTTAACTCACCGCAGGTGACTGTGCGGTATTCATTAGCTTTTATCATTACTGTAACTATCCTTTCACAGATATTTTGCCTGTCAGCCTATTTATTTAGCCTATTCTTCTGTATTATAACACAATTGCTGTATTCAATCAATATTTTACAAAAGATTTTTTAAGCATACGGCAAAATATTCCGTTATTCAACGCTTTTAAGACTTTCAACCATATTAACGGCTTTAATCTTAAAGCTCATAACCGCATTTACAAGAATTGAAAACAGGAATGTCAGCCCTGCCGCATAGAGGTATGAAGTGAAATAAATATCTCTTCCGAACATAACGTTGTCAACCTCAACCGTCTGAATGATAAATCCTGTCAAAAGATTTCCGAGAAACAGACCTACGATAATTCCGAGGATAGTCAAAATTATGTTCTCTTTGTAAATGAACGATGAAGTTTCACGGTTGTAGAATCCGAGAACCTTAAAGGTTGCAATTTCACGGACACGCTCGGCAATGTTGATATTAGTCAGGTTGTAGAGTACAACAAAGGCAAGTGCCGCTGCGCAGATTATCATAACCGTAACAACCATATCAAGCGAGTTGAGCATATTTTTAAATTCGTTCAAGCTTGATGCAATGTAGCTTACCGCCGCAATTTTATCATCTGATAAAACCTGTGAGCCGAATTTGTCGCAGGCGGAATCCGAGGTATCTTTGAGTGCGACATCAGCCATATTATAGGTGCAGTCACTGCCGAACAAGCTCTTATAGGCGGTTGGCGTCATATAAACAAAATTGTAAATGTACTGTTCAAAAATTCCGCTGACCTTGACCTCTGCCTTTTTGCCGTCAACATTCAGTGTGATTTTGTCGCCCGTTTTTATTCCAAGCTCACTGCACATTTTTTCACTGAGCATTACTCCGCTGTCCGAAAGCTTGAGTTCTTCTTTGCCCTTTCTTGTATGCAGAGAAACAATTTCGTCAAACTTTTCGGGATTCTGCGGTACAACAAGATTTGTGTCGCTGTCCTTAACCTTACTGCCGTGTGTTACCGTACATTCCTGCTGTGAAACAAGCATTGAGTGTTTGACATTGCTGTTTTTATCAAGTGTATCTGTCAGAAACGAAAGATTGTCGGCACTTCCGCTGTCTTTCGGAACAACAACGGCGTCGTATTTATAGATTGTTTCAAACTGATCGTGTGTCATCGGTTCAAAGCTGTTGAGCAAACCGAATGCGGCAACAATCAGAGCCGTACAGCCTGCCACACCGATAACAGTCATACAAAGTCTTACCTTGTATCTGAACAGATTTCTTGCGGTCAGCTTTGAGTTAAAGCTCATATGTGACCACAACGGTTTTATGCGTTCAAGCAAAATTCTCTTGCCCGCCTTTGGTGCTTTCGGCCGCATAACAGCCGCAGGCTTTTCGTGCAGAGATTTAGCACACACTACAACCGACACAACAACCGTGCAGACAACTGCGGCGGCAATTCCGAAAATTATGCTTGTATAGTCTGGTATCAGCGTTATATCGCCGATGTAGTACATAATTTTGTACGCGTCATAAATTACAAACGGCAAGGTGAAAATGCCGATTAAAATACCAATTACACTTCCGATAACAGCCGCAAGCAACGAGTAGATTACAAACTTCATTACAATGCTTGTGTTGCTGTAGCCGAGCGCTTTCAGCGTTCCGATTTCGGTACGCTTTTCCTCAATAAGTCTTGTCATTGTGGTTACGCAGACAAGCACCGCTACGAGCAGGAAGAATACTGGAAATACCGTTGCAACAGCGCCGAGTCTGTCAGCATTTGAAGAAAATGTTGAGTAACCCGGGTTGTCGCTTCTGTCAAAAACATACCACTTTGGTTCTGTAAGAGAATTAATTTCTTCCTCTGCATCTTTTATTTTATCCTCTGCCTTTTTGAATTCTTCATTGGCTTTTTTAACGCCGTCATCGTATTCTGTCTGTGCATCGGAGAGTTTTTTCTCGCCGTTTTTCTTTTCCTCGGCAAGCTTTGCAACACCGCTGTCATACTCGCTCTGAGCGTCATTCAGCTTGCTTTCTGCCGAATCAAGCTTTGCCTGACCGTCTGCCGACTGTTGTGCAAGTTCTGCTTTTGCGGCATCAAGCTGTGTTCTTCCGCTTGAAATCTGTGAATATGCGTAGTCAAGCTGAGCCTGTCCCTCACTTTTTTTCTGTTCAAAAAGTGCCTTGCTTTCAGAAAGTCGGCTTTCGCTTTCTTCAAGCTGTGCCTTTGCGGAATCATATGTTGCGTTGAGTTCGTCAAGCTTCTGCTGAGCCTGTTCAAGCTGTGCATTCAAAACAGCAAGCGTTTCTTCATCGGTTGTCTGACTGATCTGATACTGCAAAGCCGAAACAGCTTCCTCAGCCTGACTTATTCCTGCCAAAAGCTGTGGTTCCTGTTCGGTTTGAAATGTATCCTTTGCCGACTGCAGCTGATATTCCGCATTTTCTATTTCAGCCTGTGATTTTGAAATTTCTTTATCAAATTCTGCTTTTGAAAAATTATATTGCTTTTCGGCAGAATTAAGCTGACTTTCCTTTTCGGCAATTTGAGCCTGTGCATCGGCAATTTTTGTGTTATATTCATTGCGTGAATTTTCAAGCTGTGTCTTGCCGTCCTCAATCTGCTGTTTTGCCGAATCAAGTTTTTTCTGTGCGTCATCGGTCTTGGTTTTCAGCTCTTTTTTGCCGTCATCAATCGCCGTCTTTGCATCGGCAAGCTTCTTTTCGGTTTTTTCTTTATTGTCCGAATACTCCTGTTTTGCATCTGCAAGGTCGCTCTTAGCCTTGTCGATAACCTCAACCGTAAAGCTGTTGCTCCTGTTCTCTCCCACCTTTTCAAAATCGGCGGCTTTATCCTCTATAGCATTATCATAATCGTCCGTGTATGCCAAGAATTTATCCGAAATATCGGTTTTTACATAAAGCTCCGTGTAGCGTTCAAAGGCGAAATCTTCGGGGCAAATGTAGAAATAATCCGAGATTTTTCCGTTGCCGACCGTCGTAGTTCCTCGCTGATATGCTATGTAAAGAGGTGACTGCACAAGACCGACCACCGTGTATTCAAGGGTTTTAAGTTCGGTTGAAGTATCTGTATCGCCCGTCTGTTTTGCAAATCTGATTTTGTCGCCGATTTTATAACCCTCTGCCGTGAACGAGGTTGAATCGGCTGCAATTTCACCCGACTTTTCGGGAAGTCTGCCTTCCGTCAAAACAAGCTTGTTCTGAACGGAATTATCACCGTATTTTTCGGGAAGCGCAATGACTCTCATAGTCCTGCCGCCGCTGTCGGCATCGGTCTGAACATCGCAGAAATATGACGGCATAACAGAGGTTACTCCGTCCGTATTTTTTACCGCCTTTATGTCGTCCTCATCAAATCCGACCGTTGACACAAGTCGGTAATCCATAAGCTCCTGCTCGTCCGTGTAGGTTCTTGCAAGATTGTACATTGACGGAACCGTTGCCTTTATTCCGGCAAAAAATCCCACTCCGAGGGCGATAATCGCCATAATTGAGATGAATCTTGCTTTTGTATTTTTAATTTCTCTGAATGTGTTTTTTATCAAGGATTTAGTCATTGTGACACCTCCTTTTCATTTTTTACCACTCAATTTCTTCAACATTTTTCGGATTTTCATTGTAAATATCTTCAACAATTTTTCCGCTTTTCATTCTTATAATGTGATCCGCCATCGGTGTTATTGCTCCGTTGTGAGTGATGAGAACAACGGTCATTTTGTCTTTACGGCAGGTTTCCTGCAACAATTTCAGAATCTGTCTGCCTGTGTTGTAGTCAAGCGCACCTGTCGGTTCGTCACAAAGCAAAAGCTTCGGTCTTTTGGCAAGTGCTCTTGCGATTGAAACTCTCTGCTGTTCACCGCCCGAAAGCTGTGCGGGGAAGTTGTTTGCCCTTTCAAGCAAGCCCACGCTGTCAAGAGCAGTTTCACTGTCAAGAGGATTACTGCAAATCTGAGCGGCAAGCTCAACATTTTCCTTTGCCGTTAGGTTATGAACAAGGTTGTAGAACTGGAACACAAAGCCTATGTCGTGCCGTCTGTACTCAATAAGCTGTTTGTCCTTAAATTTGCTTATATCCTTTCCGCCGACAATGATTTCGCCCTCAGAACAGCTGTCCATTCCGCCGAGAATATTCAGAACGGTTGTTTTGCCTGCACCGGACGCACCGACTACAATTGCAAACTCGCCCTCCTCAACCTTGAACGAAATGCCGTCAACCGCATTGATAACAACCTCACCCGTTTTGTATCTTTTGTAAACATTATTAAATTCTACAAGGCTCATAAAATCACCCTTTTCATATGTTTCTTACAGAAAAAATCACTGTGCTTTGCATACTAATTATACCAAATTAGCACCGCAATATCAACAGAAATCTTACCGTATTCGTCATCTGTATGTACAATATTTTGAAATTATACATATAAAAACAGCAGAGGTCACACTAAACCTCTGCCGCAAAAAATTATTCATATGTATGGTCGCAAACCTCGTTGATTTTATCACGGAGCTTTAAGAAATCGTCAAAAGCGTCGGGCTTTCTGCGTGGATCACGCAAAATTGCCGCAGGATGAAGCATTGCCATCATAAGCACACCGTTTTTCTCAATCCACTGACCGTGTTCCTTTGTGATTTTGATATCCGATTTAATAAGCCTTGCCGCCGCAATTCTGCCGAGACAGACAATAATTTTCGGCTTGATCATTCTCACCTGTGTTCTGAGCCACTCAATGCACATTTCCTGTTCTTCGGGCTTTGGATCACGGTTCTTCGGCGGACGGCACTTTACCATATTGGCGATGTAAATATTCTTGTTTCTGTCAAGGTCAACAGCCACAAGCATTTTGTCAAGCAGTTTGCCTGCTCTGCCGACAAACGGTTCGCCTTGAAGATCCTCGTTTTCGCCAGGACCTTCACCGATGAACATAACCTCTGCATTTTCGTTGCCGACGCCCACAACAACATTTGTGCGAGTTTCGCAGAGTTCACACCTGTGACAGTTTTCACAAGCCGATTTTAATTCTTCCCAGGTATTATACATAATTTTCTCTCCCAAAATAAAGATTTAAATTTATCAAAAATGTTGAAATTCCAAGAATAAAGTAGTAAAATAAACACGAAGCCGTACGGCGAATTCTAATTGAATGGTGGTACACAAAATGAAAGTAATGGTTGAAACATCAGCGCATCATGTTCATGTTACAAAAGAAACTCTTGAGGCTCTCTTTGGCAAGGGCGCAACTCTTACAAACAAAAAGAATCTTTCACAGCCAGGACAGTTTGCCTGTGTTGAAAAGGTAACTGTTGTAGGTCCGAAAAGTGAAATGAAAATGTCAATTCTCGGTCCCGAAAGAAGTGCAGATCAGGTTGAAATCTCTCTTACAGACGCTCGTAAGCTCGGCATTGCCGCTCCTGTCAGAGAATCAGGCGATATTGCAGGCACACCCGGTTGCAAGCTTGTCGGTCCCGAGGGCGAAGTTGAAATCGAATGCGGTGTAATTGCCGCTAAAAGACACATTCACCTTGATCCGAAAACTGCCGAGGAGTTTGGTCTTAAAGACAAACAGCTCGTTTCGGTTAAGGTTGGCGAAAATACAGGCAGAGCAACAACATTCGGTGATGTTGTAATCAGAGTAAACGCAAACTACGCTCCTGCAATGCACATCGACACAGACGAATCAAATGCCGCAGGTCTTGGCGGTACGGTTGACGGCGAAATCATCGCATAATTTCGATTTAAACCAAATCACATTTTTGGGACAGTCTTTTAAGGCTGTCCTTTTGTTTTGCCACAAATCATAAAATTTCTTTTTTCAAAAGGAAATCGGTTTGCATATCGTCACCAATGACAAATGTGTGATGTGAAAATTTTTCATATCCTTTTGATTTGTAGAATTTCTTTGCAGGCTCGTTATGTTCCCACACACCGAGCCATATTGTTGAAAGTTTTTTCTTACTTGCAAAATTCTCCGCAATCTGCATAAAGGCTGAGCCTATGCCCTGTCCTTTGGCACTTTTCAGAATATAGATGCGTTGAATTTCAAGCGCATTGTCAAGGCATTTTTCAGTCTGCGCATTGCCGATATTCAGCTTTAAATATCCGAGAGGAGTACCGTTTTTGTACGCTATAAAGGTTACACTTTCGGAGTTTGCAAGTTCTGCTGACAGCTTTTCCGCTGAATAGGTTTCTGCAAGAAATTTTCGCATATCCTCCTCATCAGTTGAATCGGCGAAAGTTTCGTAAAAAGTTGTTCTGCAAAGATATTGCAGGTCCGTCAGCATATCAATGTTGCATATTTTTATATCAATTTTGCTGTTCATATTATCAAAGTCTGCTCAAAAATGTGTGGAGAAAATCGGGGAAAATTTCTCGCCAAGATTTTTCATTGTGTGCGTTTTCAAAAAGAATGACCTCGTTCATTCTGTCATACGGGTAGAAGCTTTCTTCCAAAAGTTCATAGAGCATTTCGGTGCTTTCAAAAATCATCTCTTCAAGCTCGTCACCGTTACCCGTATAGATGTAGAGGTACGGCATGTTTTCAACAATTTTTGTCGAAAGATATTTCGCCCATTCCTCTCTTGTGTAACAGAGAAATGCAGGAGAAAACACACCTGCATAGCCGAATTTTTCCGGGTGTTCAAAAGCCGAAAAAAATGACATAAGTCCGCCAGATGAGCTTCCGCAGACGGCAACATTCTGTCTGTCGGTGCATACGGGGAAATTATTTTCAACATACGGAATGACGGTATTCATAAGAAAATTGTCAAAGATTTCGCCCTCCGGTTTGAAATCCTCGCAGAGCATTTCAAGGTGCTGAACCTCACCGATTGATTTCGGTGTAAGTTCGCTGTCACGCCAAGCATTACCGTTGTCAATACCTACGATTACAGCGTTGCCTACACCGCTTTTCTGCTCATTTTCAACAGCTTTTACAACCTCCCACGAACCGTGCAGAGTTGAATTATCGTCAAAAAGATTCTGTCCGTCAGTCATATAGACAACGGGAAGTTTTTCGCCGTATGAATGTGACGGAACATAAACCCAAACGGTTCTGTCGTCCTTGTCGGGATACGGAAGTTTTATTGTATGTAACTTTGTGTCAACCATAAAATCACCTATTTTTTATTATCTAATAGATATTAAACCATAAAAACGGCTGTGTTGCAACCTAATTTTTTACGGTTGCATAAATACAAAAATTCCCGTAAATAATATCTACAGAGGTGATTTGTTATGACTAACGATATTGAAATGCTCAACTGCGTTTTGCAGAATGCTGAAATGGGCTGTCAGGGAATTACGAGCGTGAGGAAAAGTTTGAAGGACAGCAAGGTTGATGGCATTTTGTGCGAACATCTTATTAAATACGGAAAGCTGTATCATTGTGCAAATAAAATGTTGCAAAATCGTGGTGCAGAGCCACACAGAGTGAGTAATATGACAAAAGCAATGACACGCTATGCCGCACAAAGGGATTTAAAGCGTGACTCATCATCTTCGCATATTGCCGAAATGATGATAAAAGGCAACACAATGGGGGTGAATAAAATGTCACGCAAAATCCGAGAATATAACGGCAATGACCCCCATGTCAGCCTCCTCGCCAAAAGAATGTTAGAAACCGAAGAAGAAAACATAAAAGAAATGTCCGCATTTTTGTAAAATCAACAAACCACAAAACAGCCACAAGACAGACAATTTGCCTTGTGGCTGTTGTTATATTTTATGAAATACAAATAAGTATTCATGTGCTATTAAAAGAAAGTTATATTTAACGCTATTAGTTTTCCAATAGCCAGTTGCTCTACAATTGTGTTGTTCCTTAATAATCAACTCTTTCAAAGTAAAACCCGCATCTTGAAAAATCTTCATAACTTCAAAACTCATAGGAACCATATGACCTTTTTGTCTGGTATCTCCCATAAGTACAGCACAAAATTTTCCTTGTTTAAGGACTCGAAAACTCTCTAACGCTACCTTTTTCATTTCTTTTAAAAAGTCCTTAACTTTAAGTAAAGATAAATCCTCAGGTATATCCTCACTATATTTTATTATATTAGCATACGGTGGGTGAGTACACACCAAATCAATGCTTTCATCAGGTATAAAGTCAAGTTTTCTAGCATCGCCTTTGTGCAAATACACTTTTCCGTTGACACCTTCATGTTCAAAGGTAATTTTTTCTTTACATCTTTCAAGTGCAACATCATTGACATCTACACCAATAATATCACGATTAAGCAATTTCGCCTCTACAAGTGTTGTTCCTCCACCTGCGAACTGATCCAAAATCAAATCATTTTCTTGTGAATATCTCAATATAATATTTCTCGGTATATACGGTGACCAATTTCCTCGCCATTTAGCATCATGTGTTGCCCAATTTCCTCTTTTTGGAAAAGACCAATGCGTAGTCATTTCCAATTCAAAATCTTCGGGTTCCCATTTTGTTATTTTCTTCGTCATTATTTAATGACCTCGTTAATTATATTGTTTTCCAAATCTTTAATATTATAAATATGTTCCATAACATCAAAGGTTTCTTCAAGATTATGACGAGCACTCGCCCAACCTTTGCCGTCAGTAAACCAAACAAATGTAAATCCGTCAATAGTATCTGTTTCAAGAGCAAGCGTTTTGTAGCTACGGGAAGTTTCATTTAATTTACTACCTTTACTGCCATAAAAATTTGTTTCGATTCCATATATCATATTATCAGTTTTAATCACAAAATCAAAACGTTTTTCCATTTTTCCTTGATTAGAAATCGCAGATAAATCTATACTCCACTTATCGGTTATTTCATGGATATACATTTCTTTAAAATAAGTAATATTTTTAACAAAACCAGCTTTTTGTATAAAACTCTCTACTAAATTTTCCATTAGGTGTCCACCACGGTTTTTTCTGCCATTGGAATCTAAACCTGTTTCAACACCGGTTGCATAATCAACAAGATTGTTAATAATATGATTTTCTATCAAATCAAAAAGTCCTGTTTTGCGCATAAATATCTTATATTGTTCAACAGAAAGATTCGGTTTTTTAAAATTATATTTAAACGCACCGTCCCTGTCAATAGCATATATCTCATCTGCCCTTACAGCCAAAAGCAAAGGTATGCACTTCAATACCTCGGGATATTTTCTTATCAGATTATCAAAATCAACTTCTACATTTTTAGAACCAACTAAAGAATTTAAAATATTCAATTCAACCTTTATACCATCAACATTTTTATGAACTTTTTTAAACTCTATGTAGTAATCGTAATCTGCTATACTTGGTCTAAATGTTGAAAACCAATTTTCAAAGTTTCTCATAAATACATCTCCTTTTAATAACTTGTAATTAAGAGTTCTTTTATTTTTCCTCTGCCTTTTCCTTTACTGTTGATAGAGCGTTTAGCTGAAACTCTATATATATTCAATTCTGAATATATATCATCAAAAAAGTTATCATTCTCATCAACATTTTTAGGATCCGAATTACTCGCCATTACACATATATTTTTATTTGCAAGTGAATTTATAAATTCTCCCAATTCAATCTGCTCATTGTCACCAAAATCGGTTTTATTGTAGGCTGTAAAATCCGAGGTTTTTGTCAAAGGTCTATAAGGAGGATCAAAATACACAAAAGTAGAACTATCCACAAAATTTTCTATACTATGATAGTCCCCTACAGAAAAATTAACATTTTGCAACAACTTAGAAACATGTAACAAATTATCTCTATCACATATGGTCGGATTTTTATAAGAACCTATCGGTACATTAAATAATCCGTTTCGGTTCACTCGATATAAACCGTTAAAACAAGTCTTATTTAAAAAAACGAATATAGATGCTCTCATTAAAGCATTTTTATCATTTGGATTAGTTATTAACTCATTAAATAAAAGTCTTTGATTATAATAATATTCTTTTCTCTGCGTTTCATTTCTTGTTAAATAATCATTTTCAAGAATACTTAAATTCTCAATCAGCAACTCGACCTGAGATTTTACTATTTTATAGAGATTTATCAATTCAGCATTTGTATCATTAATTAACACTTCGTCCATATCATAGGTGTTCAAAATATCAAACAAAACGGCTCCAGCACCTACCATGGGTTCACAATATTTTTTTATTTTGGTTCCCAAGCATGGTGGATAATATTTTTTTATTTGTGGAATTAACTGACCTTTTCCACCTGCCCATTTTACAAAAGGTTTTGCAAAATTAGATTTTACTGATGATAATAATCTTAAATCCCCTGGTTTTTGGGCATTTTTAGGTATTATCCACATATTACCAAGCATCGCTGTGTTTGGTATTCTGTTTTGTTGACACAATGTAATAACCCTTCTATGAGAAATATTCCATTTATCAGCCGCTTCTTTTGCGGTCATGTATTGAATTTGCGACATCATAAACACCATTCTTTACTATCATAAAAATACACTAGTTAAATTATATACCAGACTTGGAACAAAAGCAATACAAATAAAAAAACACCCGAAAGGAATTTTCAAAAACCTTTCGGGTGAAATTTTTATTTAGATAAAGGTTGCACCAATTATGATGCGTTAAGCACAGTCGGGCAAATTAAGCCTTAGGACCTGCTTCAACGAGAGCCTTACCAGCTTCGTTGCCTTCGTACTTAGCAAAGTTCTTAACAAAACGGCTTGCAAGATCCTTAGCCTTCTCTTCCCAATCAGCAACATTTGCATATGTGTCACGAGGATCGAGGATGCCTGAATCAACGCCGGGGAGCTCTGTAGGAACTTCAAAGTTGAAGTGTGGAATTGTCTTTGTAGGAGCCTTTGTGATAGAACCGTCAAGGATAGCGTCGATGATACCACGAGTATCCTTAATAGAGATACGCTTGCCTGAGCCGTTCCAACCTGTGTTTACGAGGTATGCCTTAGCACCGCTCATTTCCATCTTCTTAACGAGCTCTTCAGCATACTTTGTAGGATGAAGCTCGAGGAATGCCTGACCGAAGCAAGCTGAGAATGTTGGAGTTGGCTCTGTGATGCCACGTTCTGTACCTGCAAGCTTAGCTGTGAAGCCTGAGAGGAAGTAGTACTTTGTCTGCTCAGGTGTGAGGATTGAAACAGGCGGAAGTACGCCGAAAGCATCAGCTGAAAGGAAGATTACATTCTTTGCGGCAGGAGCTGAAGAAACAGGGCGAACAATGTTGTCGATGTGATCAATCGGATATGATACACGAGTGTTCTCTGTTACAGTCTTGTCGTTAAAGTCAATCTTGCCTTCCTTGTCAACAGTAACATTTTCAAGAAGAGCGTCTCTTCTGATAGCGTTGTAGATGTCAGGCTCTGACTCTTTGTCAAGGTTGATAACCTTAGCATAGCATCCCCCTTCAAAGTTGAAAACGTATTCGGGATATTTCTTTAGCAGAAATAAGTTCTGACTAATGGTATTCCAGACATATTCGTTGATTGTTGTCTGGATGTCCCAGTTCCACTGGGTGTCGAGGTGGGCGTCCGACACCATATAGGCTTTCACCTTTTTCTTCGCGGTGTCATCTTGTGCATAGCTTCCTCCTGCTAAGGCAAGGGCGAGGGCTACGGCAATTACTTTTTTGTTCATCATAGTTTATTTTTAACAAGTTTAGTAGTTTACAAATTTATACAAAACTAATGGAATTAATTCTATTAGGGTTTAGAATAGTACTTCTTTATGGAAATGGCACGGATATTTACCTTTTTGGCACCACTTTACATCTAGAAAGTATTCTTGTCCGGTTCGGGCTGCATCTTGTCAGTCATAAAGAATGATTGCTCAAGAAGCTTTTTGTCATTCAAAACGTGTCCAAATATAGCGGATTTCGAATGATTAGCTGTCCTTTGTAGTGCCAATATGTAGGCAAATATATTTTGTCTGTTCAGAGTACTCTATGGATAATTAGGGTATAAGATAAGTAGCTGATTATCATTCTATAATATATGTTTGTGAACAATGAAAGTACAGCAGGTGTCGGCAATGACAAACCAGTATCAATACTCTCTGACCATTTTATCTTATCATGTTTTTTAGATGTTGCGGTAATAACTCCCATGATATGCTCTCCATTTGTTTCCCGGTCATTACGTTTATTGCAGTTGATGTAGAAAAGAAATTTACAATGATTCTTTTAGTGTTTGTTGATAAAATAGCTTTTCTTGCATAACTTGGTTATATAAACTCAAATTCCCGTTCTCCATGTCCCGGCATGCAGATGAGCTGCATAATCTCCAAAGTGGCATGAGATTTCATTGTGATAAGGTTGCCTGCACCTTTTATCTGTATTTCTTAATAATGTGATGTCTGTATACATTCCATAGTTATCCCAATATGTGTCTGTTAGTAGGCCGGGACCTGTTATGTCTAAAATCTCCTGTTGCGATTTTAAGATTATTGTGGCTCTTTCTGCCATTTCATCCATTATTCTGTGTAAAAAAGGATGTTTAGGGATTCCACCGAACATATAGTTGGCTATTCGAAGTCGATATCTTAAATTCAAGGCTTCTTGCTCTGCCTGGCAGACAATTTTCTCTTCTCCTAAAACCAAATTATACTTTCTCAACTCATCAAGTGGCTTTAAACTTAACATATCTAAATCCATATAGAATCCTCCATAGAGGTATACAAGGGCTAATCTTAAGAAGTCTGCTTTTTGTACATTGTGATAGAATGCATTATAGGCTTCGATGTATTCAGGTAAATCTTGATTTAATATATCCTGTGCATCATCCTTATTATATAGGCGGATATTCCAGTCCGGATGATTGACTTGTATTTCTTGTTTGCATTTCTCGAATAGTTCGGGGAACGGTTCATCTTTGCGTAGAAAGATAAGGTGTATATTCTTTGGGATCATTATTTATTTTATTTTTAAAGGTTACTTACCAAACCAGGTACCAAAGAAATAGTGTATGGCATGAGCCTGATTGATACGCTCTTCCATTTCTTTAGGAATCTGGTTGTTTTTTATTTTCTCTACCTCCCATTGTCCGATAGGATATATTGTCTTTGATTCGAGGATACGTATGTCTTCTTTATGTGGAAATGCGTTGAATGCATGCGTTAGCAAGAAAGGGCCTGTGGAATCCAGTATATCAAATCCGTTATTAACAACTTTCCCTCCGGAATGATTGATTAACCTTTGGCATACAAAGTTGATAAAATCATTATCGGGTGTTGACGCCATGAAAGCGTTGCAAATGATATATTCAAAACCAAAGCGTTTAGCATGCCAGTCGGGTTCCTTACCTACGATAAAATCCGATCCTTCTAGTAAGAACTCAATATTTTCGAGGCACTCGAAATCCATGTCTACGTACAATCCTCCATAAACTTTCAAGAGAAGATAGCGTATAGCGTCTGCTCTTTGTATGTTACAAGGATATGTATCATACTTCTCCAGGAAATCAGGGAAATGTTTGCAGACAAATTCCCTGTTCATTTCATCTGTCCATAGGATATATTCCCAATTCGGGAGATATTCTTTCCATGTTTGTGGCAGTTGGTCAAGAGGAGAAGGTACATCTTTTGTTTTCCATGTTTGGTGGATAATTCGTGGGATTCTTAAACTGTTTTTCATAGTCTTTATTGTTGAAATATTTTCTTTTCTTTAATATTTTCTCTTCTATATCGAATGAGGGTTTCATTGCTCTTCA
>OGIU01000658.1_pt1 | contig 19258 bp, 18 predicted proteins | sample 1571791 | NCBI WGS metagenome assembly OGIU01 (sample SAMEA2582104, study PRJEB24529) | metagenome | biome: Human gut stool | place: China | collected 2011
AAGGAACGACATTCGGGTAAAACGGCAAAACCAAAGTACGTCAAAGTGTCAACTTGACACTTTGACAAAAACGCAAAAAACGAAAAGGCTGGGTAGCGTAGAGCAAGATTCTACCATGGGTCCAAATTTCGCCACCTGCTCATTTTGTCCCTCATGGAATCTTGTTGGGGAGTGCCTTCCCCAAACCCTGCAACTGGTCTGCTTTCGCAGAAGCGACGACATACGTCGACCACCATTTTCACAAATAAAGGAGGAACCGAATGACCAAAACCTACAACACACCGAAACGAACCCACATCGTAAAAACCCGTCTGGACGATGAAGAACACGCCGAATTTCTCCGCCGCATGGAGCTTTACGAAATGAGCCAACCTTGCAGAAATCCGAAAATCGTCTGGCTGAACTGGACAGATTGTTCAAGCGTATTTATGAGGATATGGTCAACGGAAAACTGTCCGAAACTCGTTTTCAGATGTTGTCTGATGATTATGAGCAGGAGCAGACAGACTTGAGAGCCAAGATTGAAATGCTTGAAAACGAAATACAGAATCAAGAAGATCAAGCGGAGAATGTTGATAGATTTATCCGACAGGCAAAGAAATACCTGTATCTGGAGAAGCTGACACCGACCGTGCTGAACGATATGGTGAACGCCGTATATGTTCATGCACCGGACAAGTCCAGCGGCAAGCGCAAGCAGAAAGTGAAGATTTTCTTCAACTTCGTGGACGATGTAGATATTCCCGTTATTTCCGAGCCTATCATCACGCAAACAACCTATGAACACAGAAAAACGGCGTGACCTTCGGGTCACACCGTTCTCTGCGACAAAATAGTTACTTGTCACTATTAAGCCTTTTATTTCGGGGTTTGTGTTCTTTACTCGGATTGACAGCACAACAAAAAATCAATTGATAAAACGTTACTTGTTTTACCTACTTTTGTCTAGGATTTATTGCTTCAGCCCCTACTCCTAAGGGGAAGGCCGCAGGTTCGACTCCTGTCCGGGACATGATATAAAACAGCGGCAGATTTCCGTTTTCGGAAAACTGCCGCTGTTTGTTTTAAGAAGATGCCGCTATCTTGCCGGCCAGTTCTTCCATCTCATCCATCGAAAGATGCACATATCGTACATTCTTATCCTTACATCGAGATCCAGCCCAGAGCATTGGCCACAGAGCTCACCAGAATGATGGCCGCGAACACGGGGCACAGATAGCGGATCATAAAGTTGAAGATCTTTTTCCGACGGAACGGTTTCCCGTCGACGGTGACCTCCTCTGCGATCTTCTCCACGCCCACCACACGGGACACCAGCAGGCAGGTGGCAATGGCCGCAATGGGCATCATGACCGAGTTTGTCAGGAAATCGAAGAAATCCAGGAACTGCATCCCGAACACCGTCACACCGGCCAGAGGACCATAGCCCAGCGCAGACAGACTGCCCAGTGCCACCATAATGACGCCAATGCAGCCGGTCGCTTTCTGGCGGTTCCAGCCCAATTCATCCTCAAAGGTGGAAACGGCGCTCTCGGTCAGAGCAATGGAGCTTGTGATCGCAGCAAAAAGGACCAGAAGGAAGAACAGCACGCCGACAACGTGGCCGAACCCCATGCTCTCGAACACCTTGGGAATGGTGATGAACATCAGCGAGGGACCTGCCTGCAGGGTATCCGGGTCACCGCCGGAGAAGGAGAACACTGCCGGAATGATCATCAGACCTGCCATGATGGCAATGGCCGTATCAAAGACCTCGACGTTCTCGGTGGATTCCTCAATGGAAACGTCCTCTTTCATGTAGGAACCAAAGGTCACGAGAATGCCCATGGCAATGGACAGCGAGTAGAACATCTGCCCCATGGCGGTGACGACGGTCATCCAGGAAAAATTGGCCACGTTGGGCACCAGGAAGTACTTGACGCCTGCCAGTGCACCCGGACGGGTGACCGAGTAAACGGCAATGATCACCGACAGGACCACCAGAACCGGCATCATCAGCTTGGACACCCGTTCCACACCATTGCGTACCCCGGCAAAAATGATGACCAGCGTAAAAATGGTAAAGATGAGGAAACACACCTCTGCAGACAGACCGCTGGAAATAAAGCCGGAAAAATAGCCGTCCTGTGCCAGCTCACTGCCGTGGCCGCTGACATACGCGGAAAGATACCGGATGACCCAGCCGCCAATGACCGAATAATACGGTACGATCAGAATGGGAATGACTGCATTGATCCAGCCGCCGAATTTCAGCCTGCCGCTTTTGCCGAATGTGCCAAATGCCCCCACCGGGCTCTTTTTGGTCATGCGGCCAAGCGCTGTTTCGGCCACGATCATGGTATAGCCAAATGTAACGGCCAGCACGATGTACACCAACAGAAAAATTCCACCGCCGTATTTTGCGGCGAGATACGGGAAACGCCAGATGTTGCCCAGACCCACCGAAGCGCCTGCGGCACTCAGCACAAAGCCGATCTTGCCGGAAAAGGCACTTCGTTTGCTGTGTTGTTTATTCATAAATCCTTCTTCTCCTATTCTGTGATTCGGTCGGAACGTGGTTCCAGTGTAGCACGGTTCATGAAAAAACTCAATCATTTTTCGGTCTTTATCATAAATGTTGATCTACTTGTTCTGCAAATGAGAGAGGGCCTCCCCCGGCTTGCGCCGGAGAAGGCCCTCTCTCATTTGGCTAACGATGCATATATGGAAGAAGGAGAATCACATAACCAGATAGCCGCCATCCACAGGGATGATGGCACCGCCCAGATAGTCGCTGGCATGAGAAGCCAGGAAGATGCAGCAGCCCTTCATGTCGTCAGGGGTGCCCCAGCGGTGAGCGGGAATGCGCTGGGTCAGCTCGTCGTAACGCTGCTGGGTGAACTTGGGGTTCTTCGGGTCGGTCAGGGCCACGTTCATTTCGGTGTCCATGTAGCCCGGAGCGATGGCGTTGACATTGATGCCATACTGCAGCAGGTCGTTGCTGAAGGCCTTGCACAGCTGCATCACGCCGCCCTTTGCAGCGGAGTAAGCGGGCACGGTCTTGCCGCCAAACCAGGAGCACATGGAGGCGATCATGATGATCTTGCCGTAGCCCTTGGCCTTGAAGATGTTGGAAGCAGCACGGGACAGCCAGAACACAGAGTTCAGGTTGGTGTTGATCACATCATCCCAATCCTGGTCCGGGAACTCGTTGGAGGGGTGACGGCGCTGGATGCCGTGGGCCGGCACCAGGATGTCCAGGTCCCCCAGCAGCTCGACGCACTTGTTGAATGCTTCGTTGCACTGGTCACGGTCGGACAGGTCCGCCTTGACGCCGTAGCACACAAAGCCGCGTGCCTTGAACTCGTCGGCAACCTGATAGACCTTGTCGGAAGTGCCGATGATTGCCACTTCTGCGCCGGACTCCATCAGGCCCTCTGCCATGCCCTTGCCCAGGCCGCGGGTGCCACCGGTAACGATTGCTTTCTTGCCGGTGATATCAAACAGACTATTAACCATTTTTATGCCTCCAAAACAAGATGTTCTTTACAGTTTCTTACGGAGTCTGCAGCGCGCCGTCCATGCGGCGGGTCTGCGTCCAGGTCGTTACGGTATTTTCGCAAGGGTACTTCTCGGCTTCCTTCTCGATCAGGTCCACGCCAAGGCCGGGCTTGTCGTTTGCGTAAACGTAGCCGTCCTTGTACTCGGGCAGACCGGGGAACACCTCCAGCAGAGCACCATGGGGTCCCTTCAGCTTCTGGATGACGAAGTTGGGCGGCTCAATGCCGGACCACTCCTGCACGCCGAAGTTCGGGGCAGCCAGGTCGATGTGAACGTTGGCTGCATGAGCCAGCGGGGACATATCACCGGGTCCATGCCATGCGGTGCGCACGCCGAACTGCTCTGCAAAGATCTGCAGCTTGCGGGCGGGAGTGATGCCGCCCACCTGGGTGATATGCACACGGATGTAGTCGATCAGGCGCTCGGTGATGAGGGCGCGGTACTCGTAGGGGTTGTTGAACAGCTCGCCTTCCGCGATGGGAATGGAAGAAGCGTTCTTGATCTGGCGGATGTACTCCACCTGCTCCAGAGAAACGGGGTCCTCCAGGAAGGTCAGGTGGTAGGGCTCCAGCTCCTTGGCCAGACGAACGGCGTCGGCCGGAGCGATGCGCTCGTGCACATCGTGCACCAGGCCGATCTCATCGCCCATCTTGCTGCGGATGCCGTCGAACAGTTTGACGGTATCACGGATGTAGGCATTGCCGTCCAGATACACGCCGGGCTTTGCGCCCACCGGTGCACCGGCCGGGGTATGGCCGTACTCGCTGCCGCCGTAACCGCCGCACTGGCAGCGGATGGTCTTGACGCCGATCTCACGGTACTTGGCGATGTTCTCGCAGATCTCGGACAGGTCGCGGCCATCGACGTGGCGGTACACCGGCACGCCCTCGCGGCACTTGCCGCCGAACAGCTGGTACAGGGGCATGTTGGCCATTTTGCCTTTGATGTCCCACAGGGCCATGTCCACACCGGAGATCGCATTGTTCTCAATGGGGCCATTGCGCCAGTAGCCGTTCTGGTGCATGAGCTGCCAGATGTCGTTGATGTCCGAAACATCCCGGCCAATGAGCAGGGGCCGCAGATATTCTTCCACCACCAGCTTTACGGCCAGATGCCGGTAAGCGAAGGTACCGCAGCCCAGGCCATACAGGCCCGGCTCGCTGGTTTCCATCTTCACCACCAGAAGGTTGATGCCTTCCGGCGCGGTGCAGATGGTTTTGATGTCTCTGATGGTTACCATAGGTTTCTCTCCTTAGCGGATCAGGAAGGTGCAGAAGGTCTCGGAGAACACGCACAGGAAGAACACAGCCACATAGCCGATGAAGAAGGGGATCTCAGCCTTGGAGATCTCGCCGATCTTCAGCTCACGCACAGAGCGGGTGACCTGCACAGCGGAGAAGATGTTGACGGCCACGGGAGGGGTCATGGTACCGATGACGTTGGAGATGCACAGGATCATGCCAAAGTGGATGACGTTGATGCCCATGCTCTCAGCGATGGGCCACAGAACGGGCACCAGCAGAACTGCGATGGCGGTACCTTCCATGAAGGTGCCGAAGATCAGCAGGATGATGGCCACGACCAAGCAGAACAGGGTCTTGTTCAGGTTCATGGAGACGACCAGCTGCACCAGAGCAGCGGAAGCACCGGAGAAGGTGAACACCCAGGAGAATGCGGTGGAAGCTGCGATGATGAACAGGATCATGGCAGCGCTCTTAGCGGACTTCATCAGGATGGGGATCAGATCGGCGATCTTGATCTCCTTGTAGATGAACACACCGGCGATGAAAGCCCACACGCAGGCCACAGCAGCGGACTCGGTAGCGGTCAGCAGGCCGGAGTAGATGCCGCCCAGGATGATGACGGGGGTCAGCAGAGCAGGCACAGCCTCCAGGAAGATCTTGCCGATCTCACCGGCGGTATGCTTGGTCTCCGCCTTGGGCCACTTTTCCTTGTGAGCATAGTACAGGGCTTCCAGGATCAGGACGATCATGATCAGGATGCCGATGACCATGCCCTGGCTGAACATGTTGGTGACGGACGCACCGGTCAGGGTGCAGTACAGCACCATGATGATGGACGGGGGAATGACCGGGCCCAGACCGCCGGCGATGACCAGCAGACCGGCGGTGCGGTCCTCCGGGTAGCCCTGCTTGACCATGTCAGCGTACAGCATGGAGCCGATAGCGACGACGGTTGCGGGAGCGGAACCGGACAGAGCAGCGAAGAAGGCACAGGCGATGACCAGAGCCACGCTCATGCCGCCGCGGATGTTGCCGATGAGGCAGTTTGCAAAGTTGACGATACGACGGGAGATGCCGCCGCCAGCCATCAGGTTGCCGGCCAGGATGAAGAAGGCAATGGCCATGATGGAGGTGGACTGCAGGCCGCCGAACACGCGCTGTGCGATAACGGCAGGCGAAACGCCCAGGTTGCCCAGAGCCACAGCGGCCAGAGAGCCGATGCCCAGGGACATGGAAATGGGGACTCCGATCAGAACGCAGACTGCGAAGATCAGAAACAGGATAACGCCAGCATTCATGATCACTTCGCCTCCTTCTTCTTGATGATGCCGTCGATCATGGCATCAATGTTGGTGATGTCGCTCATGTCGATGTGCATCATCTCACCCACCAGCATCAGGATCTGGTTGATGACGATCAGTGCAAAGGAGATGACCAGCGAGATGTAGATGACGTACATAGGCACCTTCATGACCGGGGTGGTCTGACCGGCGCTCATCTGCTTGGCCACCAGAGCCACGCTGTAGCGCAGCATGGTGCAGGAGAACACGATCAGGGCCACTTTGGCGATGAAGTTGATGACCTTGCCGACCATGGTACCCTTGAGCTTTTCGGTCAGGGCGGTCACGCTCACCTGCGTGCCGTCGCGCAGACCCAGCTCGGTGCCGATCAGGGCCATATAAACCATGCAGTACAGGGCCAGTTCCTCGGTCCAGGGCATGGACCCTTTGATAAAGTTGCGGTTCACCACCGAGATAAAGTAGCACACGACCATGATCACAAAGGTCAGGGCCGTTGCCCACAACTCGGCCAGGGTGACACCACGAACCACTTTCTTTAGTGCTTTCATGGAAGCTCCTCCTGTGTATGACAGCAATCCGCGGATGCAGTCTCTGAGGCTGCATCCGTGAACTGCGGCACAGATAGGCGTTCTATCTATGCAATTTGTTTACGTTTTTGCGTGTTTTCCGATCAGGCCTGAGCTGCCTTGGCGGCATCCACAGCGGCCTGCCAGGTCTCGTCGTAGGTCACGCCGGAGGAAGCCTTCTTGGCCTCGTAAGCGCTCTTCAGTTCGTCGGTGTCGATGTCGTACATGGTGACGCCCACGCCTTCCAGCAGGCCGATGGCCTCGTCGTTGGCCTCGTTCAGGTACTGCCACTGCTTCTCGCAGCCAGCCCAGACAGCCTCCACGAAGGTATCCTTCATGTCGTCGGGGATCTTCTTCCAAGCGTTATCGCTCATGCACAGGGGGATGTAAACGAAGCAGTGATGGGTCTTGGTGACGGAGGTGACACCAGCCTCATAGAACTTGTTGACCCAGCAGTTGGACACAGCGTTCTCGCAGGCGTCGATGGTGTTCTGCTGCAGAGCGGTGAACTGGTCGCCGGCTGCCAGAGCAACGGGGTTTGCACCGAAGGAGGTGAAGGCCAGCAGCTGACCATCATTCTGCATGGTGCGGATCTTGACGCCGTTGAAGTCTGCCATGGTCTGGATGGGCTTCTTGCTGAACACATCACGGAAGCCGGACTCCATGTAGCCGATGACGTGGATGCCCTGAGCGTTTGCCTTCTCCTGGATCAGATCGCCCAGCTCATTGCGCACAGCGTAGTTGGCCTGATCCTGGCTGTCCCACAGGAAAGCCTGGTCCAGGATGCTCATCTCAGGGATGTAGTTTGCCAGCACGGAGTTTGCGCAGCTTGCGATGTCCAGGTCGCCCTGAATGGCCATGTCCAGAGTATCAGACTCGCCGCCCAGAGTGCCGCCTGCAACGACCTTGATCTGGAACTGGCCGTTGGTGGCCTCGTTCACGCTGTCCGCGATGGCCTGAGCGCCCTTGTAGTAGTTGGACTGCTCGTTATCAACCATGGACAGGGTGAAGGTGACGGACTCACCGGAAGCTGCAGCGCCAGCGGTGGAGCCAGCCGTGCTGCCGGCGGTGGAGGCAGAAGAGCCGCCGCAGGCTGCCAGAGCAGCAGATGCGCCGATGATGCCGGCTGCCTTCAGGAAAGAACGACGAGAAATAACGTTTTTCATGGTAAGATCTCCTTCTTCACTTGTGTATATGCTTCGCTTTCTTCCAAGACATGCATCGTCATGTGACGTATGACGTCTTATGTTGGCTAAAATATAACACCGTCAACAGAGCTTGTCAACGGTGTCCGACTCAATTCTCCATATTTTACAAACGAAAAATTCATATTTTGTTAATTATCACGATTCCGGTTCTGCTCCATGCTCATCCGCCGCACGATCTCGATGCTCTCGCGGTTCTCGGACACATGCTCATACATGCTATCGTAAGCTTTTTGGGGGTCGTTGGCGCAGATGGCCTCCGTGATCTGCCAGTGGGTGCGGATGGTGTCCTCCAGCAGGCGGGGTGCCTTGAACTTGGTGAACATCTCAATACTATAGGTGATCACGGGCATGATCTCGGTGATCACACTGTTGTGGGTGCAGCGGGCCACACAGGCGTGGAATTCCTTGTCGGCCGGGCCGTGGTCCTCGCCGGAACGGATCTTGTGCTCCACCTGCTCACACAGCTGGCGCAGAGTGTCCTTTTCGTTTTCCTCAATGCGCTGGGCGGCCAGCTGAGCCACCCACGGCTCCAGCTGCAGGCGCAGCTCCATCAGGTCCACCGCCAGCGTGATCTTATCCTTTACATAGGCAAAGCCCAGCGGGTCCTCGATCTGACCCGGCTTTTCCACTACAAAGGTGCCCTTGCCCCGGCGGATCTCCAGACAGTTGCGTGCCACCAGCAGCTTGACCGCTTCGCGAATGGTGCCGCGCCCCACGTTCAGGCGGGCAGCCAGCTCAAACTCGTTGGGCAGCTTCTCGCCTGCATTGATGTTCTGGTCGATGATGACCTGATTGATCTGATCCGCCACCTGCTCTGCAAGGGAGGAGGTGCGGTTGTCCTGAATGTTGCTGAATACGCTATGCTCCTGTGCCATCGTATCTGTACTCCGTTCTGCTCCGCTTGCCTACAGCTTCTATAAGGAAGCCGTATGCCTTTTGTAGACGTCATGACGTCGGACGTCGTTCCTTTACTTTATTATAGACGTATTTTGTTTGACATGCAAGTAGATTTTCCTGGTTTTTGTTGATATATCACCGACATGCGTTTTTTCTTTTGTTTGATTGCACAAATTCCATCCGGATTTTTTAGCAGAATATTCACGTCCTCCCTGCTCGGTTGGATGAACCGGATTGTTCTGTGCGGTTTCAGGCATGAAAAAACAGCAGGCCGCAGCCCCTTGACGCAGAGCCTGCAAAGGGGTATACTCCGTGTCAGTGAAATATTCGGCTATGACGAGAACAAGTACCCGGGTGGAGTGCTTCAGAGAGCTGCCGGTGGATGCAAGGCAGTGCATGAACCCCGTGGGAAGATCCTCTCCGAGCTTTCGGGCTGAAACAGCGGCTGCTGGGTGTAGGCCTGGACGGCAGGCTTCCGTTATCAGAAGCCGCGCATTGTTGGATGCGCACTGAGGGGTCGGCCCGGTTCTGGGTCGGCAAGTAAGAGTGGTACCGCAGAGGATGTACACGCCTTTGTCTCTTATGATGGGAGACAAAGGCGTTTTTTATTGCGGCACCGGGCCATTCCGGATGTTTCATGCAAGAACAGCCTGTAAAACAGAAAGGACGAAACAACATGAAAACTCTGGAAAAAGTAAGCGATTTTGTGGGCAAGTACATGGCCGCCATCGTCATCGTGGTGGCAGCCGGTGCCTTGTTCTTCCCCGGCCCGTTCAGTGTGGTCAAAACCAGCTGGGTGAACACCCTGCTGGGCATTGTGATGTTCGGCATGGGCCTGACGCTGAAGCCCAATGACTTCAAGGTGGTGTTCAGCCGCCCGAAGGACGTCATCGTAGGCTGCGTGGCACAGTTCACCCTCATGCCCTTCCTGGCATGGGTGCTGACCATGGTGTTCCACCTGCCCACCGAGCTGGCCATCGGCGTCATTCTGGTGGGCACCTGCCCCGGCGGCACCTCTTCCAACGTGATGACCTACCTGTCCAAGGGCGATGTTGCTCTGTCCGTCGGCATGACCGCCGTTTCCACCGTGCTGGCTCCTGTGCTCACCCCGCTGCTCACCCTGCTGTACGCCGGTCAGCGCGTGGATGTGAACCCCGTGAACATGTTCCTCTCCATCGTCAAGGTGGTGCTGGTGCCCATCGCACTGGGCTTTGTGGTCAACCACTTCTTCCATGAGTTCACCCAGCAGGCCGTGCGCGTGCTGCCGCTGGTGTCCACTACCGCCATCGTGCTGATCATCTGCGCCGTGGTCTCCGCCAACAGTGCCAAGATCATGACCAGCGGCCTGCTGATCCTGGTCGTGGTCGTCCTGCACAATCTGCTGGGCTACCTGACCGGCTACGCCGTGGGCAAGGCCTTGAAGCTGGATTCCACCAAGTGCCGCGCCATCTCCATCGAGGTCGGTATGCAGAACTCCGGCCTGGCCACCAGCCTGGCTGCCGCCCACTTTGCCCAGTACCCGCTGGCCACCATCCCGGGTGCCGTGTTCTCGGTGTGGCACAACATCTCCGGTGCCGTGCTGGCAAACTTCTATGCCCGCACCGCTGATAAGCAGTAAGCCAACAGCGATTTTATTCCAAAAAGAGCGGCTGTATGCGGAAAGTTCCGTGTACAGCCGCTCCTTTTTATGGTTTTGCAAAGCAAAAGACCAGAGCCCAGCCGTAAATGGCCTTCTGGCTCTGGTCTTTTGTCGGGGCTTTTCTATCAGCTCCCGTTGTGGGTCAATGCTTTTTCAGCAAGCTGTCTTACTTCTTGTAAACGTAGACAGTAGCAATGCCGTTGGTCACAGCACCGTTCACCAGGCCCTCGGTGGTGGGCATGTGCTGAGCATCGCAGATTGCCAGGGTGCTGGTTGCAGGCAGCAGGTCTGCGGTATCGATCTTGGTGGTGCCAGCAGCAACGGACACCTTCAGTTTTGCGCCGTCCAGCTTGCTGTCAGTAGCGTTCAGCTCGGTTGCAGTGCCGAAATCGACCAGCATATACTTGACCTGCACTTCCACCTTGGGAGCCTGCTTCACGACCATGTTGATGGTAACGATGCCCTTATCATCAATTTTCCCGTCCTCGGTGCTGGCAAAGTCGTAGCCCTCAGCAGCTGCAGGCTTGTTTGCCTGGATGGTGGCAAAGCTCACGGTCGTTGCCAGAGCAGGGACCTGAATGACGACATCGCCAAAGACCTTACCAGCACTGGTGCTGAGATACTTCAGCTTCACATCACGCTTTGCGCCGGTATCAGGGGTCTCCTTGTCAGAGCAGCCCGCCAGAACACCAGCAGCAGCCACGGCCAGAGCCGCAACACCTGCACCCTTCAGAAAGCTACGACGAGAGATGTTAGACATAAAAATCAACCTCACAATCTTTTTTTGCAGCCCCAAACCGTATCATAGGGCCGCTTACCACCTATATAATACCCCCCCCCGGTAACTGTTTGTCAAGGGATTTTGCAAACTTCCCCGGGCAGTCCTGCGCCTTTTTTGTGCTGCCCCCTAGGGGGCCTTCCGGGCACCTTGTTTTCGCAGAATAAGCCCCCTCTACCGCAAAAAGTGCGGCTTTTCCAAAATTCAAAAAAGGGCCGCTGCACCTCAACTGGTGCAGCGGCCCTTTACAGGTCTGATTCTTTACTGCTTGTGGTACTTGCGGTCCTCTTCCTCGTAGACGGGGTCACAGGTGAGGTACATGCCCAGACGGTTCAGGGTGCCGGTGTCCACGCCGGACAGCAGCACGGTGGAGTGCACGTCGCAGCCCTTGAGGTTGGGCAGCTGGTGCAGGGCAGCCGCTGCCAGCTCGTTGGTGGCGGCGCTGCTGGACAGGGCGATCAGGATCTCGTCGGTGTGCAGACGGGGGTTCTTGCCGCCCAGATAGTTGGTCTTGAGCGTCTGGATGGGCTCGATGGCGGCAGCGCTGATCAGGTCGGTCTCCTGCGGGATGCCGGCCAGTGCCTTGAGGGCATTGATCAGGGCGCTGGCCGTCGCGCCCAGCAGGGGGCCGGTCTTGCCGGTGATCACAGTGCCGTCGCTCAGCTCAATGGCAGTTGCAGGCGCGCCGCCGGTGGCCTCGCTGCGGGCATGGGCCTGCTGTTCCACAGCACGGCTGCCCACATTCAGGCCCGCCTGATTCATCAGCAGTTCCAGCTTGTAGCGCTCGCTCTCGTGCACAGTGCCGGTGATCTTCTGCTGGCACAGGCACTTGAAGTAGCGGCGCACGATCTCCTTGCGGGAGGCCTCACGGCAGACCTCATCGTCCACGATGCAGTTGCCTGCCATGTTCACACCCATGTCCGTGGGGCTCTTGTAGGGGCTCTTCCCGGCGATCAGCTCAAACATGGCGTTCACCACCGGGAAGATCTCGATGTCTCGGTTGTAGTTGACGGTGGTGACCCCATAGGCTTCCAGATGGAACGGGTCGATCATGTTCACATCGTTCAGGTCGGCGGTGGCAGCCTCATAGGCCAGGTTCACCGGGTGCTTGAGGGGAATGTTCCAGATGGGGAAGGTCTCGAACTTGGCGTAACCGGCCTTCACGCCCCGCTTGTACTCGTGGTACAGCTGGGACAGGCAGGTGGCCATCTTACCGCTGCCGGGGCCAGGGGCCGTGATGACCACCAGCGGGCGCTCGGTCTCAATGTAGTCGTTGCGGCCATAGCCCTCGTCGCTCACGATGTGGGCCACGTCGTTGGGGTAACCGGCGATCTTATAGTGGCGGAAGGTGCGGATGCCCAGATCGTTGAGGCGCTTTTCAAAGGCCTCCACCTCCGGGGCAGCGGTGTACTTGGTCACACACACGCTGCCCACATACAGGCCCACACCCTGAAAGGCGTCGATCAGGCGCAGCACATCCAGATCGTAGGTGATGCCGTAATCGCCGCGGATCTTGCTGCTCACAATGTCCTCGGCGCTGATGACGATGACGATCTCCGCCTGATCCTTCAGCTGCAGCAGCATCTGCAGCTTGCTGTCCGGCTGGAAGCCCGGCAGCACGCGGGAGGCATGATAGTCGTCGAACAGCTTGCCGCCGAACTCCAGATACAGCTTGTTGTCAAACTTCTGGATGCGCTCGCGGATATGCTCGGACTGCATCGCAAGATATTTGTCGTTGTCAAATCCAATTTTCATTGTTCGTTTCCTTTTCCTCATCGCTGGGCCGGCACACCGCACCGGCATTTTTCCATAACAGGCATAGTATACCACACTCAAAAAGCAGGTGCAATGCAAAACACACAGCAGAGCAGTTTTTCCGGCAAATGCAGTGGTTTGGCGGGCTGCAGGCCGCAGAATTTTGTGAAAATGGTTCTTGCCCGGTTTTATACGGCGGGTGTATAATAGAATTGTTCGGCAACCAGTCACCCGCCAGAGAGAGGAAGTTTTGCATGAATCCTGCCGAAAATTATACATATCGTTATCTGGAGACCGATGATCTGGACCAGTACAACGCCCTTTTGCGTTACACCTTTCAGGTCACGGAAGATGAGCTCACCGCCACCGGATGGAAGGACGACGAGATCAAGCAGTCCAAGTTCCCCGTGCTGGAGCGCGCGGACGTGCTGGGCTGCTTTGACGGAGAAAACCTTGTCTCTCAGTTCGCGGTCTACCCGCTGAAGATGAACATCTACGACGCCGTTTACCATGTGGGCTTTGTGACCAGTGTGTGCACCTACCCGGAGTACACCGGCAACGGCATCATGAAGCGGCTTATGATCCAGGGCCTGACCCAGATGCACAAGGAAGGCAAGAGCTTTGCCCTGCTCTACCCCTACTCCATCCCGCTGTACCACCACCTGGGGTGGGAGATCATCTCCAACAAGATCTCCTACAACATCAAGGACCGGCAGATTCCCACCAAGGTGTCGGCCCCCGGTTATGTGCGGCGCGTCGCCTGGGACAACACCGAGTTCCACGAGCTGCACTCCCATTTTGCCTCCATCACCCACGGGTGCCTGTTCCGCAACGCACTGGCCTGGGAGGAGTACTGGCGCTGGGACGAGGATGACACCAATGTCGCCGTCTATTATAATGTAAAGGACAAGCCCTGCGGCTACATGGTGTACCTGATCAAGAACGATATCATGCACATCAAGGAAATGATCTACCTGAACCGCGAGGCACAGAAGGGCCTGTGGGAGTACATCCACGCCCACGATTCCATGATCGACGAAGTGCACGGCAACACCTACTTCAGCGAGCCCATCGCCTTTGAGATAGACGACGGCGACATCAAGGAGACCATCCGCCCCTATGCCATGGGCCGCATCGTGGATGTGGCCAGCTTCCTGGAAGATTACCCCTGTGACCCGGACGGCGGCGAGCTGTGCATTGATCTGGAGATCGAGGACGACCTGCTGCCCTGGAACGACCACACCTTCCGCATCCGGTTTGCGGACGGCGGCTGCGCCCTGACCGATGCCCCTGCCGAATACCACCTGAAGATGGGCATCGGCACCCTTTCCACCCTGCTGCTGGGCTACAAGACCGCCGAACGTCTGTTCGAGCTGGAGCGCATCGAGGGCCGGGAGGATGCCGTGGAGCGGCTGGATGATGTGCTGTTTCACAAGATCCCTTATATTTCAGACTATATCTGATGCGGTTTCCGGAGGGCGGGGCGTTTTCCCCGCTCTTCTTTTTTGCTCTTGTGCGCCGGGCACGCGCATGTTAGAATAAGACGATATTATTTTTTCAAGGAGGCCGGGCAATGAAGGGCAGAGAGGCTTATCCCGACGAAGAACTCCGCCGCCGCATCATGGACTTTATCATGGCGGCCGGGCAGACCCTGCTGGAGAACGGTGCGGAAGTGTTCCGGGTGGAGCAGACCATGGAGATCATGGCACGCTCCTTCCACCTGCGGGAGTTCCATGTTTATGTACTGACCAACGGCATTTTTGCCAGCGCCGGCACCGCAGAGATCAGCGAAGTGCGCAACGTGCCGGTGCGCACCACCCATCTGGGCCGGGTGGCGGCGGTGAACGCCCTTTCCCGCGAGATCGCCGAGACCAATATGTCGCTGGGGGAGGCTGAGTACCGTCTGGCGGCCGCCCAGCGCATCCCCTTCCCCAAGGAATGGGTGCAGCTGGTCAGCGGCATGGGCGGCGCGTTCAGCTTTGCCATGATCTTTGGCGGTGATCTGCGCAGCGCCATCGCTGCCGCCGTGGCCGGTCTGGCGGCCAGCGGCTACCTGCTGCTGTGCGGGCGGTACAGTCTGCCCGGCGGCTTCCAGAAGATCACCACCGCGTCCCTCATCACACTGGTGTGCATCCTGCTGTGTCAGGCGCTGCATACCTCGGCCAGCCATGCCATCATCGGTGCGCTGATGATCCTGACCCCCGGCATCGCCTTCACCATGGGCATCCGCGACTTCGTGCACGGCGACTACCTGTCCGGCACCATCCGCATGATCGACGCGCTGCTCATCGCCGCCAGCATCGCCATCGGCACCGGCCTTGTGCTGGGCCTGTATTCTCTGCTCACGGGGGTGGTGGTCGCATGATTTCTCTCACCAATTCCCAGATCGGGGAGCTGGTGGGCCAGTTCCTGCTGGCCGGCACCGGCACCCTGAGCTTTGCCATCCTGTTCGCCTGCCCCCGCCGGAGCCTGCCCACCTGTGCGCTGGTGGGTGCCGTGGGCTGGTTCGTGTATGAGCTGTGCGTCATGCTTGGGCTGGACACCGCTGCGGCCAGCCTGCTGGCGGTGATCCCCCTCACCATCCTCACCCGCGTGTTCGCCATCCTGCAAAAGACCCCCGTGACCGTGTTCCTGCTCTCCGGCATCTTCCCGCTGGTGCCGGGTGCAGGCATCTACTACACGGCCTACTATTTCATTCAGGGCGACAACGCACTGGCGTTGTCCAACGGCATCAGCACCTTCAAGGTCGCGGTGGCACTGGCCGTGGGCATCTCGCTGGTGCTCAGCATCCCGCTGCCGCCGCGCCATCGCTCCGGCTGACGGAAGGCCCAATTTCCTACCAAAAAACTTCGTTGTAGGTGTTGACAAATCCGCCGGAGTGGTTTATTATAAATGCAATATCACAAAAATGGCTGTGAAGAGAAGAGTAGGCCTTCGCATTGATCCTTACCAGAAAGCCCGGGCGATGGAAAAGGGCAGGAAACAGGAAGCTGAAAATGGTCTCGGAGCCGTGTGGGCGAGGCGCAGGAGTGCTAAGTCTGCAACGGGATGCGCCCGTTACAGCGTCCGGCTGTAAGCAGCAGAAGCTGCCGCAGCATCGAGGCTTTGTCCGTGAGGGCAGAGTAAACCAAGGTGGTACCACGGAAGATGTTATGCCTCCGTCCTTGCTGAGCGTTCGGCTCGTGTAAGGACGGAGGCTTTTTTCGTCCTCCGTACAAGGCGTGCGCGGACTGTGCCGCGCCGCCGCTCAACAATTTTTTACAAAGATAGAGAGGGATTTTACCATGATTACTCGTCGCGATTTTCTGAAAGTTACCGGTGTGGCCGCTGCTGCCGCTGCCCTGACCGCCTGCGGTGGTTCTTCTTCCACTGCATCCTCCACCGCTTCCAGCGCCGCTGCTTCTTCTGAGGCTGCTTCCGCTGTGGCCAAGCTGGACAAGGTCAAGGTGGCCGTGCCCAACGACACCACCAACGAGGCCCGTGCCCTGACCCTGCTGGAGAAGAACGGCTTCTTCAAGCTGAAGGCTGACGCAGGCCTGACCGCCACCGCAAAGGACATCGAGGAGAACCCCCTGAACGTTACCGTCGATGAGGTCGAGGCTGCTCAGGTGCCCAACGTCCTGCAGGACGAGGACTACGCCGTCATCAACTCCAACTACGCCATCTCTGCCGGTCTGGACCCCACGACCGATGCACTGGCCATCGAGGACGGCTCTTCCGCTTACGTCAACGTTCTGGTCTGCAAGGACGGCAACCAGGAGGAACCCAAGATCAAGGCTCTGGCCGCTGCCCTGCAGAGCCAGCAGGTCAAGGACTTCATGGATGAGAACTATAAGGGTGCCGTGGTGTCCGTTGTGGAGAACCCCACCGACGGCTATGACGCTTCCGTTGACTACGACGCTCTGAACGGCGAGACCGTGAGCTGCGCCGCTACCCCGGCTCCCCACTGCGAGGTGCTGGAGGTCTGCAAGGAGATCCTGGCCGCCAAGGGCATCACGCTGGACATCCAGGAGTACGATGACTACATCATCCCCAACAACGTGGTCGAGGACGGCACCGTTGACACCAACTACTTCCAGCATCAGCCGTATCTGGATGACTTCAATGCAGAGCACGGCACTCACCTGGTGACGGTTGCCGGCATCCATGTGGAGCCCATGGGCATCTACGGCGGCAAGCAGGACAGCCTGGCACCCATCGAAGGCTAAAAGGAGCAATTTTCTGTGATCGAGATCAAACACCTTTCCAAGACCTTCCAGATGAAGGACGGCGCGGTGAACGCGCTGAAAGACATCAACCTGACCATTCCGGATGGTTCCATCTACGGCATCATCGGCATGTCCGGTGCGGGCAAATCCACGCTGGTGCGCTGCATCAACCTGCTGGAGCGCCCCACCGAGGGCAGCGTGGTGATCGACGGCACCGCCATGGAGACCCTGTCTCCGGCGGCCCTGCGTGAGCGCCGCCGCGAGATCACCATGATCTTCCAGCAGTTCAACCTGCTCATGCAGCGCAGCTGCCTGAAGAACATCTGTTTCCCCATGGAGCTGGCCGGTGTGAAAAAGGCCGACGCCGAAAAGCGCGCCAAAGAGCTGCTGGAGATGGTGGGCCTGCCCGACAAGGCAAACGCCTACCCCGCCCAACTGTCCGGCGGCCAGAAGCAGCGCATTGCCATTGCCCGCGCCCTGGCCACCAATCCCAAGGTGCTGCTGTGCGACGAGGCCACCAGTGCGCTGGACCCCAACACCACTCATTCCATCCTGACCCTGATCAAGGACATCAACCAGAAGCTGGGCATCACCGTGGTGGTCATCACCCACCAGATGAGCGTGGTGGAAGAGATCTGCGACAGTGTGGCCATCCTGGACGGCGGTGTGGTCATGGAAGAGGGCTCGGTGCAGGAAATTTTCGCCAACCCCAAGACGGCTGCGGCAAAGCGTCTGGTCGCCCCCAACGGCGGCAGCGCAGCCCGCGACCTTTCCAGCTTTGCGCCGGATGACCATGTGGTGCGTGTCACCTTCAACGGTTCGTCCACCGCAAAGCCGCTGGTGGCAAGCCTTGCCGCCGAAAAGGGCATTCTGGTATCGGTGCTCAGCGCCGATACCCGTGATCTGAGCGGCCAGTGCTACGGCTCCATGCTGCTCAAGCTGCCTGCCGATGTGGAGCTGGCCAAGCAGGCGGCCGCCTATATGCGCAGCCAGCCCGGCGTGACCGTGGAGGAGGTGACCGGCGAATGAGTATTGCAGATTATGGCTTTGCCATTTGGGAAACGTTCTATGTGACGGTTCTTTCCACCGCGTTTGCGCTGGTGCTGGGCCTGCCGCTGGGCGTGCTGCTGGTGGCCGGTGACAAGGACGGCGTGCTGCCCCTGCCCGGCTGGCTGATGCACATTCTCAACATCGTCATCAACATTCTGCGCAGTGTGCCCTTCCTGATTTTGATGATCTGTGTATTCCCGCTCACCCGTGTCATCGTAGGCACCACGGTGGGCACCAAAGCCACCATCGTTCCGCTGGTGGTGGCCGCCTTCCCGTTCGTGGCACGTCTGGTAGAGACCAGCCTGCGCGAGCTGGACGAAGGTGTGGTGGAAGCTGCCCAGAGCATGGGTGCCACCCCGTTCCAGATCATTACCAAGGTGATGATCCCAGAGTGCCTGCCCGGCCTGATCTCCAGCATGACCACGGCCCTGACCACCATTCTGGGCTACTCGGCCATGTCCGGCGTCATTGGCGGCGGCGGCCTGGGCAAGATTGCCCTGTCCTACGGCTACTACCGCTACCAGACCGACATCATGATCGTGTGTGTCATCCTGCTGGTGCTCATGGTGCAGGTGTTCCAGAGCGCGGGCACCTTCTGGGCGACCCGGAGCGACAAGCGCCTGCGGAAGTAAACCGAACCCTCTCAGTCGCCTGCGGCGACAGTTCTCCCGAAGGGCGAGCTTGTTGCAGCAGGTAAGAAAAAGCAATCCTTCTCAATAAAAAAGAGTGCTTATAAAAAAGCCAAAAAGCTCCCCCTTCGGGGGGAGCTGGCACGGCGTAAGCTGTGACTGAGAGGGTTGCATACTGCCAGACGATCCCGGCAGGGAAAAATTTAACGTTTCAATTCCCCGCCGGAGGCTGTATGCTCCCTGCGGGGAATTGTGCTATATGGACAAACCCAGCAAAGGAGTATGTAGTATGAATCGTGATACCATCTGCGTGCAGGGCGGCTATACGCCCGGAAACGGCGAACCCCGCCAGATCCCCATCATCCAGTCCACCACCTTCAAGTACGCCACCAGCGAGGACATGGGCAAGCTGTTCGATCTCGAGGCCGACGGCTACTTCTACT